>Ga0183099_1000110_pt1 | contig 83487 bp, 65 predicted proteins | sample Biomet1_FD_127788 | JGI IMG/M metagenome (GOLD analysis project Ga0183099, IMG submission 127788) | Microbial communities from bioreactor (seeded with anoxic lake sediment) at LBNL, California, USA - Biofuel metagenome 1 | ecosystem: Engineered > Bioreactor > Anaerobic > Unclassified ...
TTCCGCAAGTATGCGTTCTAAACTATATTCTTTTTATTTGTATTTTTTGTTTTTTGTTATATTGGATGCAAAATTATATAAAAATCTTAATTAATCTATGTTTAGCAGGAATTATCTTATGATTTAAAAAAAAGAAAAGGTAGCTACAAAACTGTAACACCTTTTTTTAATTGTCGGGGTAGCGGGATTCGAACCCACGACCCCCTGCTCCCAAAGCAGGTGCGCTAACCGGACTGCGCTACACCCCGATAACTTTTGTAAGTGTTCCTTTCAAAAGCGATGCAAAGATAGGGCGTTTATATTAATTATGCAAGCTTTTCTGGCTTATTTTTTATATTAAATTCCCTTGTTTAAGTTATCTCACTGATTAATAGTTTGTAACACCATTACAAAAAATAAAAAAAAGTCCTCTTCGTTAAATTCTACGAAGAGGACTTTCTCTTTAATCATATATCAAATTTGAATTATTTGATTATATCTAACGCTTTAAAGCATTTCACTAACTTTTCAACTGCAATATCAATTTGTTCTTTTGAATGTGTTGCCATTAAAGAGAAACGAATTAATGTGTCTTCTGGTGAACATGCAGGCGGAATTACAGGATTAACGAATACTCCTTCTTCGAATAACATTTTAGTCACCAAGAAGGTTTTATTCATGTCACGCACATATAAAGGAATAATTGGGGTTGAAGTGTGTCCTATTTCAAAACCAAGCTCGCGGAAACGTCCGAGAGAATAATTTGTAATATCCCATAAATGAGCAATACGTTCCGGTTCACTCTTCATAATGTGAAGAGCAGCCTGTGCAGCGGCAGTAGCAGCTGGAGTGTTACTGGCACTAAAAATATAAGGACGCGAATTATGTCTAAGGTAATTAATGATGGATTCGTCTCCGGCAATAAAACCTCCAATAGCAGCCAGAGATTTGCTGAATGTTCCCATAATTAAATCCACATCTTTTGTAAGACCGAAGTGGTTACAAACGCCACGACCGTGATCACCCATAACTCCGAGCCCGTGAGCTTCATCGACCATAATATTTGCATTGTATTTCTTAGCTAGACGTACAATTTCAGGTAAATTTGCAACGTCACCTTCCATGCTAAATACTCCATCGACAACAATTAGCTTAATTTTGTCAGGCTTACATTTCTGCAGCTCTTTTTCCAAAGAATCCATGTCATTGTGCTTAAACTTTAATGCCTGTGAAAAAGACAAACGTCTTCCTTCAACAATAGAAGCATGGTCTAGTTCATCACAAATAACATAATCTTCGCGACCAGTAACACATGAAACAACTCCTAAATTAACCTGAAATCCTGTAGAATAAATAATAGCATCTTCTTTACCTACGAATTCAGCCAATTCCTTTTCTAACTCCAGATGGAGGTCGAGAGTTCCGTTCAAAAAGCGTGAACCTGCACATCCTGTGCCATATTTTTTTGTGGCTTCAATAGCAGCTTCAATCACTTTTGGATGGTTGGTAAGTCCTAAATATGAGTTTGATCCAAACATTAGAACTTTTCTACCACTCATTACTACTTCAGTGTTCTGTTCACTTTCAATACAACGGAAATATGGATATACCCCTTGAGCTTTAATTTGCTGTGGTAAATCATATTTCATTAATTTATCTTGTAATAATCCCATAATAAATGTTTTGTAGGTCTCTCCTACATTAATATTATATTGTCCGTAATTTAATTATTTCGTGTTTTGACCTTTTTATTAAAAAAAGACGGTCGCAAAGATAACAAATTATGTGATTTGATGTTCTGTTTTTCTCAAAAAAAGTAACTGCTATTATAAAACTATTAATAAAACGTTCTTAAATTAAGATTTAAATATTACTTTTGTCGTTTGGATATTTTATCTTATAACGCATGAATGAAAAGAAAAAGATTCTATTTATAGTTAATCCGATCTCTGGTACACAGAATAAAAAATTCATATTGAGTCAATTACAAGACAGGATTGATTCTAATAAATATGAGATAGAAGTTAAATATACAGAAAGAGCTGGGCATGCAGAAGAGATTGCAGCACAAGCTGCTTCTGCAGGGGTATATTGTGTTACAGCTATTGGAGGTGATGGCACAATTAATGAAATAGGACGTTCTTTAATTCATACAGATACTATTTTAGGAATTATTCCATGTGGATCTGGGAATGGATTGGCTCGTCATTTACGAATACCGATGGATTCACGTAAGGCTATTGATATAATTAATAAAGGAAAGGTTTCTACCATAGATTATGGTAAAATAAATGATAAACCTTTTTTTTGTACTTGTGGAATTGGTTTTGATGCATTTGTCAGTCTGAAATTTGCTGCTGCAGGAAGAAGAGGTATACTTACTTATCTGGAAAAAACATTATATGAAAGTTTGAAATATAAACCTGAAACCTATGAAGTGGAAAGTGATGATACAAAAACAAGATATAAGGCTTTTTTAATTGCTTGCGGCAATGCTTCTCAATATGGGAACAACGCTTATATTGCTCCTCAAGCTTCACTTCAGGATGGACTTATGAATGTTACTATATTAGAACCATTTACGGTTTTGGATATCCCCTCTCTTGCTTTTCAGTTATTCAATAAAACACTGGATCAGAACAGTAGGATTAAAACTTTTAAAAGTAAGAAAATACATATACATAGAAGTCATCCCGGAGTTGTTCATTATGATGGCGACCCTGTTATGATGAATGAAGAGATTGATATCGAAATTATCCCAAAAGGTTTACTTGTTATTGCGCCTGAAAAAAATGGAAAAGAACAGAATGTACTGCAGAAAGCTTCAGATTATTTTAGCGAATTAAAGCCAAAAGGAGAAAATTTCGTAGTAGATCTGGCACAAAAAAACAAGCAAATTATTGATAGGAATATTGAATTTTTCAAAAGACTCGCAAAAAAATAGACTTCATATTTAGATAAAGTTTTTTTGTTACATATTTAAATAATATTCTTTTGTGAGAGAAGTGTATTCTTTGCTATACTGATGTCTCGATAATTCAATAACTAATTCACTAATTTCAGTGCTTGCTACTTTGTTAAATGACAAAGAAATCAGGACTCTTTTAGGAGCGCTATCAGGCTTAGGTAGTATATTGGTTTGTCTGATCAGATGGAGATTAAATTCACTTGCAATTTCTTTTATTCCATCTAGATTATCAGATGGAATAATCATCGAAAATTCCCCTTCTATTGATAATAACTTTGAAGCACCTCTTATTAGTTCATGGTACGAGAGTTCATTTGTGTGGCGAGCTATACTTCGCTTAGTATCTGGTGATAATAATGAATTTGAGAAATATGGAGGATTGGAAACTATTAAATCAAATTTTTTATCGCAATCATATGTTTTAAAATCGGTGTATTGAACCGAAATTTTGTCCTTCCATGGAGAACGTTCCATGTTTTCTATTGCCTGACTAACGGCACTTTTATCAATTTCTATTGCAACTATATCGGCAGTACAGCGTTGTGCAATCATTAAAGCAACCAAACCAGTTCCTGTACCAATATCAAGAACGGAATTTACATTGGAAGTATTTGCCCAAGCACCTAAGAGTACACCGTCAGTTCCTACTTTCATTGCACATTTATCGTGCCATACAGTGAATTGCTTGAATTGAAAATATTGATTAGCCATTGAAGAGAAATAATTTTTTGGCAAAAATAGATATTTAAAATAGTTTTTTATCTTATTTGTGATATAATTTAGCATTTATACTGTTCTTTTCTTTCATTGTAGTTTCATTTTTCATAAAGAATAGATTACCTTTGCAGTCGGTTTTAACTATCGAAAGATATAACCTCGAATAACAAGTAAAATGATTAAAAAAAGATATTTAAGCGAAATGGAAGACTCAAATGATAATGGTTTCTCATTCATTGCAGATTTTGAAGGAAATGAGGAGCAAATATTTGATATTAAAGTGGATGACAGCCTTCCTGTCTTGCCTCTACGAAATATGGTGCTATTCCCTGGTGTTGTTTTACCAATATCTGTGGGGAGAAAATCATCTCTTAAACTTGTAAATGATGCATATAAGAATAATGCTTACATAGCGGTAGTTTGTCAAAAAGCAGCTGAAATAGAGAACCCTGATTTCGACGATCTTCATACGGTTGGAACAATAGCTAAGATTGTTCGTGTTCTTGAAATGCCAGATCAATCAACAACTGTAATTCTTCAAGGAATAAAGCGCCTTGAGTTGGATAATCTGACAGAGACTTTTCCATATTTATTGGGGAAAGTTAGGTTACTCGAAGACTCTGTCCCAAACAAGGAAAATAAAGAATTTGATGCATTGGTAGATGCTTGCAAAGATTTAACAATCAGATATATTAAAGTGTCAGAGACGTTGCATCAAGATTCAGCTTTTGCTATAAAAAATATTAGCAATAAGATGTTTCTGATTAATTTTATATGCGCAAATTTACCTCTAAAGAAGGATGAAAAGATGGAATTGTTGCAATTTACCTCTTTGCAGGAAAGAGCTTACCATCTTTTAGAAATTTTAAACAGAGAAGTGCAACTTGCAGATATTAAGGCTTCTATTCAGATGCGTGCAAGGGAAGATATTGATCAGCAACAAAGAGAATATTTTTTGCAACAACAGATCAAAACTATTCAGGATGAGCTTGGTGCTGGCCAAGATCAAGAGGTGGAAGAGATGCGTGAAAAAGCCACTAAAATGAAGTGGGGCAAAGATGTTGCTGATATTTTCGCAAAAGAATTGGCCAAATTAGAACGTACACATCCTCAGTCACCTGATTATAGTGTTCAATTGAACTATTTGCAAACTATGCTTAGTCTGCCTTGGAATACATATACCACAGATAACTTTAATCTGAAAAATGCAGAGAAAACGTTGAATAAAGACCATTATGGACTTGAAAAGGTAAAAGAAAGAATTCTTGAGCATTTAGCCGTATTAAAGTTGAAAGGAGATTTGAAATCTCCGATTATTTGCCTTTATGGTCCTCCGGGAGTTGGTAAAACTTCTTTGGGTAAATCAATAGCCGCAGCATTGAAGCGTAAGTATATTCGTATGTCATTGGGTGGTATTCATGATGAAGCTGAAATTCGTGGTCATAGAAAAACTTATATAGGTGCAATGCCAGGCCGTGTAATCAAAGGTATGATAAAAGCAGGCTCATCTAACCCTGTATTTATCCTTGATGAGATTGATAAGGTTACTTCAGATCGCCAGGGAGACCCTTCTTCTGCTTTGCTTGAGGTACTTGACCCTGAACAAAATAATGCTTTCCATGATAACTATCTGGATGTTGATTATGACTTGTCAAAGGTAATGTTTATAGCTACGGCCAATAACCTTAATACTATTCCCCAACCGCTGTTAGACCGCATGGAACTAATCGAAGTTAGTGGCTATATAACGGAAGAAAAGATTGAAATAGCTCGTAGACATCTTGTTCCTAAAGAAATGGATGCTACGGGTATTTCCAAGAATGATATTAAGATTCCTAAGGATACACTTGAAGTTGTAGTTGAGTCATATACTCGTGAAAGCGGTGTGCGTGAACTGGAAAAAAAGATTGGGAAGATTCTTAGAAAATCGGCTCGTCAGTATGCTACAGATGGATTCTTTAAGAAAAACGAAATTAAGCCTGCTGATTTATATGATTTTCTTGGTGCTCCTGAATACTCAAAGGATAAATATCAGGGAAATGAATATGCTGGTGTAGTTACCGGACTTGCTTGGACTGCTGTTGGCGGTGAGATTCTATTTGTAGAGACTAGCTTGAGCAAAGGAAAAGGTGGTAAATTAACCTTGACTGGAAATTTGGGAGACGTGATGAAAGAATCGGCTATGTTGGCCTTGGAATACATTAAAGCTCATGTTTCGGTTCTTTCTCTTGATGAAGAAATATTTGAGAACTGGAATATTCATATTCATGTGCCCGAAGGTGCTATTCCTAAAGATGGTCCTTCTGCGGGAATTACTATGGCAACATCTCTTGCTTCTGCCCTTACTCAAAGAAAAGTGAAAATGAATTTAGCTATGACAGGTGAGATTACCCTTCGTGGCAAAGTGCTTCCTGTAGGTGGTATCAAAGAAAAGATTTTAGCAGCTAAGCGTGCTGGAATTAAAGAGATTATTTTAAGTGCAGAAAATAAGAAAAACATAGATGAAATACAGGAAGTTTATCTTAAAGGGGTGACTTTCCACTATGTGAGTGATATCAAAGAAGTTTTTGCGTTGGCGCTGACAGATGAAAAAGTGACTGATGCGATTGATTTTTCTATGAAACCGAAGAATAAATGACATTTGACCTACAATATACGGATTCTAAATCGAATGCTCGTGCCGGATTAATAACAACTGATCACGGTCAGATTGAGACTCCAATTTTTATGCCTGTTGGAACTGTTGGATCTGTAAAGGCTGTACATCAAACAGAATTAAAGCAGGATATCAAAGCGCAGATAATTCTTGGAAATACTTACCACTTGTATCTGCGTCCTGGACTGGATGTTTTAGAGAAAGCAGGTGGCTTGCATCGTTTTAATAGCTTTGATGGACCTATACTAACTGATAGTGGTGGCTTTCAGGTCTTTTCTTTATCAGGTATTCGTAAATTACGAGAAGAGGGCGCTGAATTTCGTTCTCACATCGATGGCAGCAAACATATCTTTACTCCAGAAAAAGTGATGGATATTGAACGTATAATTGGTGCCGATATCATGATGGCATTTGATGAATGCCCTCCGGGAGACTCTGATTATAACTATGCAAAAAAGTCTCTTGGACTTACACATCGTTGGTTAGATCGGTGCATAAAACGATTTAACGAGACTGACCCTAAATATGGTTATAATCAATCGCTGTTTCCTATTGTTCAGGGATGCGTGTATCCCGACTTGCGTAAGCAGTCTGCAGAATTTATTGCATCAAAAGGGTGCGATGGAAATGCTATTGGTGGACTTGCTGTAGGAGAACCGGTAGATAAAATGTATGAAATGATAGAATTGGTAAATGAAATTTTACCAAAAGATAAGCCCCGTTATCTTATGGGTGTAGGAACTCCTGTGAATATATTGGAAGGTATAGAGCGCGGAGTGGATATGTTTGATTGTGTGATGCCAACTCGCAACGGCCGAAATGGTATGTTGTTTACTAAAGATGGTATCATGAATATGCGTAATAAGAAATGGGAAACAGACTTCTCTCCTATTGAGGTAGATGGTGCTTCTTATGTGGACACATTATACTCAAGGGCTTATCTTCGTCATTTGTTTCATGCACAGGAGTTATTGGCAATGCAAATTGCATCAATTCACAATTTAGCGTTTTATTTGTGGTTGGTCGGTGAAGCCCGTAAACACATTATAGCCGGAGATTTTTCAACTTGGAAACCAATAATGGTTAATCGTATAGCGACAAGATTATAACAAAAAAAAACAGGATGAATAAAACGATTCTTAAACGGTTAGATTGGTACATAATAAAGAAATTTCTTGGGACTTATTTTTTTTCAATAGCCCTTATTATTTCTATAGCTGTGGTGTTCGATATCAATGAGAAAATGGATAAATTCATGGAAAATGAAGCGCCTTTAAAAGCGATTGTTTTTCAATATTACATGAATTTCATTCCTTATTTTGTCAACCTGTTTAGTCCTCTGTTTGTTTTCATTGCTGTAATCTTCTTCACATCTAAACTAGCTGAAAATTCTGAGATAATAGCTATGTTTGCCAGTGGTATAAGTTTTAAAAGGATGCTGCGTCCCTACATGATATCGGCTGCTATTATTTCACTTTGTACTTATGGATTAGGAGCTTACGTAATCCCTAAAGGAAATATTACTAAATTGAATTTTGAAGACAGATATATTAAGAAGAAAAAACAAGATTTTGTTCGTAATGTTCAGTTGGAAGTAGATACTGGAGTTATAGCATATATAGAGAGATATCAGGATTATAATAAAACGGGATATCGTTTCTCTTTGGATAAATTCAAAGATAAAAAGTTAGTGTCTCATCTTACAGCTCAATCAATTGTATATGATTCTACTTCAGTCTATAAATGGACTGTTTATGATTACATGGTCAGAGAGTTAAATGGGCTAAAGGAAAAAATGTATCGTGGAACGAAAAAGGATACAACAATAATTATGGAACCGTCGGACTTTTTGATTATGAAAAATCAACAGGAGACAATGACTAGTCCTAAGCTACGTGAATATATTGTCAAACAAAAGCAGCGTGGGTTTGCTAATATAAAAGTTTTTGAAATAGAATATGAACGTCGTATTGCAATGTCTTTTGCATCTTTTATTTTAACTGCTATAGGTGTAGCACTTTCTTCGCGAAAGGCCAAAGGAGGCATGGGATTACATTTAGGTTTGGGTCTGGGACTTAGTTTTTCATATATTATGTTTCAGACTGTATCATCCACATTTGCAATTAATGGAAATGTACCGCCAGTAATAGCTGTTTGGATTCCAAATTTTGTATTTGCGATTATTGCAATTGTTCTTTATCGTTATGCTCCTAAATAAGCGTTACAATTAAGGAATAAATAACATAAAATTGAAAAGTCCCGCAACTCTTGTTTATTCAAGTAATTGCGGGACTTTCTTTTTGTTGTATTCTTTTCCTCTTAAATACGCACTCTCTTAATTAAATAAAAGAAGAGAGTTCAGATACAGAGATGTTTTTGGCAATGATTACACCATTTTCATCTAATAAATAGTTATTGAATCCTCTGTTTAAGTTATATTCTTTAAACAATTTTGAAGATTCCCCTTTTGTTTCTACAAAACAAGTGGGAGATACTATTCGATCTTTTCTTATTGTTTCCTTAAATACCGACTGATATTCATCAAACGAAATGGAAACAAATTTCACTTTATTGAAAGAACTGCTTACGGCATTGCTCAAACTAACGTTTTGCATTCTGGACTGTGCATCATAACTTGCCCAAAAATTAATTAGCACATACTGACCTTTCAGGTCTTTCAAATTAAGTTGTTGATTGTTGAGAGTAGTTCTGATATTAAAGTCAGGAGCTACATCTCCAATGTTCAAACCACCAGTGGGTTTGTCTTTTCCAACAAAAGAAGTCAAGGAAGTGATTAATAATACAACAAAAAGCCATTTTACATACTTCATGTAATTCGGTTTTAGTTAATACTAACCGGGACTGCCCTTAAACAGTAGTTTCTACCCGGAAAATTATCTTGTTTTGCTACAGTTTCAAACTAAAATAAACTGATAATCAAAACATTAAATTTCTGAAACATGTTTCAAAGATAAGTATATTCTATTTATATTTCCAAATCATTTGACCTGCATAGCATATCTTTTCATGTTTTTTAGGATAAAACATACAAAAATTGACTACTTTTGCGTCAAAAATAATAAAATTATGACTAAATCAGCAACAGAATTAATCCTAATCCGTATAACAGGTGAAGATCGTCCTGGTCTGACAGCTTCGGTTACAGAAATTCTATCAAAATACGATGTAACAATATTAGATATTGGTCAAGCCGACATACACAATACTTTATCTTTAGGTATTCTTTTTAAAACAAAAGAACAATATTCTGGATCTATTATGAAGGAACTTTTATTTAAAGCTTCTTCTTTGGGAATAACCATCCGCTTTTACCCCATTTCAGTAGAAGAATATGAGACCTGGGTAAGTATGCAAGGGAAAAATAGATATATACTTACTCTACTTGGACGAAAACTTTCAGCGACTCAAATATCAGCAGTTACAAAAATTGTGGCTGATCAAGGAATGAATATTGATGCTATAAAGAGATTGACTGGTCGTATTCCTTTAGATGAACAAAAGGCAAATATTCGTTCATGTATTGAATTATCTGTTCGTGGAAATCCAAAGAATCAAGCTGAGATGCAAGCACAGTTATTGAAACTTTCAGGAGAGCTGGATATGGATTGTTCATTTCAATTAGACAATATGTATCGTAGGATGCGTCGTTTGATTTGTTTTGATATGGACTCTACTTTAATTGAGACAGAAGTAATTGATGAGCTTGCTGTTAAAGCTGGGGTGGGCGATCAGGTTAAAGCTATTACAGAGAGTGCTATGCGGGGTGAAATTGATTTCACAGAAAGTTTCCGCAGAAGAGTTGCTCTACTAAAAGGTCTTGATGAATCTGTTATGAAGGAAATTGCTGAAAATCTGCCAATTACTGAGGGAGTAGATCGCCTTATGTTTGTTCTTAAACGCTACGGATATAAGATTGCTATTCTTTCGGGAGGTTTTACTTATTTTGGTAATTACCTAAAACAGAAATATGGAATAGATTATGTTTATGCAAATGAGCTTGAAATCATTGATGGCAAACTTACAGGAAATTACCTGGGAGATGTTGTTGATGGAAAAAGGAAAGCTGAACTTCTTCGATTAATAGCTCAGGTTGAGAATGTAGATATTGCTCAAACTATTGCTGTAGGTGATGGGGCAAATGATCTTCCGATGCTTGGTATTGCCGGATTAGGGATTGCTTATCATGCAAAACCAAAAGTAAAACAAAATGCAAAGCAATCTATTAACACTATAGGTTTGGATGGAGTACTGTATTTCTTGGGATTTAAAGATTCATATTTGGATGAACAAGGGAAATTATAGTGTAGGTTAAATGAGGAGAATCAAAATTCTTAGTCTAATTTATAATTCATGTATTCTTTTTGTTATCTTTGTATATAAATATTTGATGAATGAAATTTTCCGAGCTTAACTTAGATGTCACTGTGCTTCAGGCACTAGATGCCATGAATTTTGATGAATGCACGCCTGTGCAGGAACAAGCCATCCCCATTATACTTGAAGGTAAAGATTTAATAGCTGTAGCACAGACTGGTACAGGTAAAACTGCTGCCTTTTTGCTTCCTATAATTAATAAACTCTCCTGCGAAAAACATGCAGAAGATGCTATTAATTGCGTCATTATGTCTCCTACAAGGGAGTTGGCTCAACAGATTGATCAACAAATGGAAGGCTTCTCATATTTTATGCCAGTTTCAAGTGTGGCTGTATATGGAGGAAGTGATGGGGTTCTTTTTGAACAACAAAAAAAAGGACTGTCTTTAGGTGCCGATGTTGTTATTGCTACTCCGGGTCGCCTTCTAAGCCACTTAAGTTTAGGATATGTAGATTTATCTCGGGTTTCATATTTTGTGTTAGATGAAGCAGATCGTATGCTTGACATGGGATTCTATGATGACATAATGCAGGTAGTTAAGCTCATGCCAAAAGAGCGACAAACTATAATGTTCTCTGCAACAATGCCGGCCAATATACAAAAGTTGGCAAACAATATTTTAAATAACCCCGTAGAGATAAAGCTTGCGGTATCAAAACCTGCAGAAAAAATAATTCAGGCTGCATACATTTGTTATGAAAATCAGAAATTGAATATCATTCAATTTCTTTTTTCTCAGGAAGTGCCTGAAAAAGTTATCATATTTGCCTCTTCAAAGCTTAAAGTTAAAGAAGTTACCAAGTCTTTGATAAGATTAAAGTTAAAGGTAGGTGAAATGCATTCTGACCTTGATCAGTCTCAACGTGAATTTATTATGCGTGAGTTCAAAAATGGTCGAATCAATATTTTGGTTGCTACAGATATTGTCTCTCGTGGTATTGATATTGATGATATCCGATTAGTTATAAATTATGATGTACCTCACGATAGTGAAGATTATGTTCACAGAATAGGGCGTACTGCACGTGCAAATAATGATGGGGTTGCTATTACTTTTGTCAATGATAGAGAGCAATCTGCATTCAAGTCAATTGAAAATTTCTTAGAAAAAGAAATTTATAAGATTCCTGTTCCAGCAGAATTAGGAGAAACTCCTGAATATAATCCTCGTTCTCATAGCAGTAGCCGTGGTGGTGGTAAATTCAAAGGAAAAAAGAATTTTTCAGGAAAGCGTAACGAGAATAAAGCTTAAAACAATTGTATTGTTGACCCCAATAATCTTTATATATATATATATATATATATATTTTTAGTGTAACTTGTTAATACAAATAAAATAAGAAGAGATCCTTAAATTAGCGATGATTTTCATGCACTAATTTAAGGATCTCTCTTATTTTATCTAAATTCCCCGTCAAAATAGATATTTACAGTTCCTCAACACATGTTTCATGCACAATGGTCAATTTTGATAAATCTATTGAGCTAAATAAATAAATATAAATAGGATCATCAGAATTTATACTAGAATAATGTTTATGCAAAAAGGAACAAATCTTCTCTCCTACCGCTACTTTTAGCTCTCTTCTTATTTCGTTTAGCTCTATCTTTTGAGAAGACAGAAAAATCACTCCAGGCATCCATACAACAGATTCTATTTCTTCTTCTAATGGGAAGAAACGGATTAATCGTTGATCTTCTATTTCTATTACCTGCTTTTTGTATATAGTATCAGGAGAAAGAATCAGAAAATGAGAGGCTATGCGTTTCATTTTTTGATTCCTTGAGGTTTCTGAATTTCTTGATTATGAAGGACTCGTATATCGTTACTTCTATTCTTTACACTTCTACGACGAGGTCCCGATATTATTAGATTATTTCTATTCATACTGTCATTACCGACCTGCTCTATTTTATGTATTTCTTCGTGCTTTTTTACAGAATCCTTTTTTAGTGAATCAGCTCTGTTTACAGGAGGAGTTTTTGTAATAGACTTAGAACCCTTCTTAATATGGTATCTTGTTAGCGCTATTTTGTCAACAATTAAAGCATCCTGAGGATAGTGACTAAGTTGGTTATAATATACAAACCCTTTGATTTCTTTTATTTTAAATTCAGAATCATTCTGAATCCGAATATTATATATTCCTGAACGGTCAATAGATCTGGTATCAGAAATAATAGAATCATTCAAATATTTTATATTCAAAGACATTACAGCATCTTGTGGATGTTCTTTAGCAGAAGTGAATGTAGATCTTATGCTCCATAATATAATATCACGTTCCTTATAATTGCTATCAGGATAAATTGTAAAGTAGAATTTATTTGTGACTGCTGCTTTTGTTAATTTATAGATTTTCTGTCTGTGCCATATATTTACAGTATCCCCTGTTTCCGATTGCTGTTGTTCATCATCGCCACCTGCTGCAATTAAATTCTTGATATCTTCTTTCTGAGAATTTAATCTTTTATTAACCTTCTCGTATATTTTTGCAAAGTCCTCAGCGTTTCGGGAATACCATTCTAATGAATGATCAAACGCCTCTTCTGTTATACCATTTTTTTCAAAAACATACTTTAAATAAAGTGCTTGTTTATAACGCTCTTCTGGTGATAGATTATCCCCCATTGCTTTAGCTATATGATAATCAACCAGAACGTCCTCCATATCACCTTTTGAAAGTACGTCATCAGGCATTTTCTTTTTACAAGCGGAGAAACCGATGCAAAAAGCAATCACAAACCCTATAAAATAATTATTTAGTTTGTTTTTGTTCATCTTCTTTGATTACTTCTTTTTTAGTACGCTGCCCTTCATTCAGATAATTACTATAAAAAATAAGAAGAGCTACGATACCACAACTAATAGAAGCGTCAGCAAAATTAAAAATTGGACTGAAAAATATGAAATGATCTCCACCTATAAAAGGTATCCAGCTTGGCCATGTAGTATCAATTATAGGAAAATAAAACATATCCACTACTTTTCCATATAACCAGGTAGAATATCCTCCTCCTTCCGGCATAAATGTTGCCAGCGAAGAGTTTATGTAACTACCAGGAACACTTGGACCAAAAATTACTCCGTAGAATACACAGTCTATTATATTGCCTAAAGCACCTGCCAGAATCATAGAAAGACAAACTATATAGCCTGTTTTCAGATTCTTTTTAACAACCTTAACAATATAATAACCAATTAATGCTACAGCGATGATTCGGAATGATGTAAGAAACAGCTTTCCGAACAATTCCATTCCGAAAGCCATTCCATTATTTTCAGTAAAATAAATGTAAAACCAATTTCCGCAAACACGAATATTCTCATGTAAATACATTCCTGTTTTAACCAGGACCTTTATAATTTGGTCTATTACAAGTACAGAAAGTATAATAAGGACAGATAGCTGTCCTTTTGTAATTTTTATCTTCATTTATTTTTTTCCGTCATTTTTAGCTTCAATGCTCAATGTAGCATGAGGCACAGCTCGCAATCGTTCTGCAGGAATAAGTTTCCCTGTTTCACGACATATTCCATATGTTTTGTTTTCAATACGTATCAACGCAGCCTGAAGACTCTGAATGAATTTTTGCTGTCTTAATGCCAATCGGCCAACTTCTTCTTTTGATAAAGTATTTGCTCCTTCTTCCAATACTTTGTAAGTTGGAGATGTATCAATGATATCATTGCCATCCTGATTCATGATGCTTAATTTAAGCTGGTCATAATCCTTCTGAGCTTTTTCAAGTTTCTCATTTATAATGGCGCGGAATTCGTCTAGTTCCGCATCAGAATATCTCGTTTTTTCTGCCATAGCTACAATTTCTTTAAAGTTATATTTATTCTTTTACTATATTCACAAATAAAGAGAAATCATCAAAATTCAATTCTGTACTATCCTTTACTTCATCGGCTAATGTAAGAGAATTAGATAATACTTGGTTACAAATATAAGAATTATATTCATTTACCGCATCATCTGTCTGTGCATTTTTAGATAGAGTAATTTTTATTTTATCTGTAATTTCAAATCCACTTGATTTACGGATATTTTGAATACGGTTAACCAGCTCACGCGCTATACCTTCCTTACGAAGATCTTCTGTGATGGTAACCTCAAGAGCAACAGTTAGTTTCCCTTCATTAGCGACTAACCATCCTGGGATGTCTTCACTAAATATTTCTACATCTGTAGCTTCAAGAATAGCTTCGCTACCGTCAATAATTAATGTATACTTACCGTTTTTTTCAAGTTCGGCAATTGCATTTTGTGGCATTTCTGCAACCTGAGCGGCAACAGCTTTCATCTGTTTCCCGAATTTTGGACCAAGTTTCTTGAAATCGCACTTTACTTTTTTCACCAATACACCAGCAGTTTCATCTACAAACTTGATATCCTTCACGTTTACCTCATTCATGATAAGTGATTTCACTGCTTCGATATGAGCTTTTTGCTCTTGGTCTACTACCGGAATCATGATACATTGGAGTGGCTGACGAACTTTGATACTTACTTTGCGGCGTAATGCCAATACCATAGAAGTAACATCCTGAGCCATCTGCATTCTTGCTTCCAGATCTCTGTCTATAAGATTTGAATCAAATTCCGGAAACTTAGCTAGGTGAACAGAAACAACATTATCGCGTCCGGTTGCGTTGATTAAGTCTGTATATAAACGATCCGCATAGAACGGAGCGATTGGCGACATTAATTTAGCAACTGCTTCCAGGCAAGTATATAATGTTTGATAAGCCGAAAGCTTATCCTGAGTATATTCACCACCCCAGAAACGTTTACGGTTCAAGCGAACGTACCAGTTAGACAGATTGTCATTTACAAAATCAGAGATCAAACGACCAGCTCTTGTAGGTTCGTATTCATTATAGCAAGTATCAACTTCCTTAATTAAGGAGTTGAGAACAGACAATATCCATCGGTCAATTTCAGGACGTTCGTTTACCGGAATATCTGCTTCCTGATATGCAAATTTATCTACGTTTGCATACAGAGAAAAGAATGAGTAAGTGTTATATAATGTACCAAAGAACTTACGGCGAACTTCTTCAATACCTTCTACGTCAAATTTCAGGTTATCCCATGGAGAAGAATTGGTAATCATGTACCAACGTAAAGGATCCGATCCGTATTTCTCAATTGTAGAGAATGGATCTACAGCGTTACCTAAACGTTTCGACATCTTGTTTCCGTTCTTGTCCAACACCAACCCATTAGATATTACAGCTTTGTAAGCCACATTATCGAATATCATTGATGCAATTGCATGAAGAGTAAAGAACCATCCACGAGTCTGGTCCACACCTTCGGCAATGAAATCAGCAGGATATACTTCACGATTATCTAGTATTTCCTTATTCTCAAAAGGATAATGGATCTGAGCGTAAGGCATTGCGCCAGAATCGAACCACACGTCGATCAAATCGCTTTCACGCTTCATTGGTTTGCCATCTTCCGATACCAGGATAATATCATCCACATACGGACGGTGCAAGTCAATCTTGTCGTAATTCTCTTTAGAATATACGCCAGCTTCAAAACCCTTATAAGGATTCTCTTTCATGAATCCGGCTTTGATAGATTTCTCTATCTCATTATATAGTTGCTCTACAGATTCAATGCAGATTTCGGCTGTGTTATCTTCAGAACGCCAGATAGGAAGCGGAGTTCCCCAATAACGGGAGCGACTAAGGTTCCAGTCATTCAGATTCTCCAACCATTTACCAAAACGACCTGTTCCGGTAGATTCCGGTTTCCAGTTTATTGTTTTGTTAAGTTCTATCATGCGCTCCTTGCAAGCAGTAGATTTGATAAACCAGCTATCTAACGGATAGTAAAGTACAGGCTTATCAGTACGCCAGCAGTGAGGATAGTTGTGTACATGCTTTTCAATCTTAAAAGCAAGGTTGGCAGCCTTCATCATCATACAGATGCTTACATCCAAAGTTTCATCTTTTTCTGTAAGCTTAGGATCGTAGTCATTCTTCACAAAACGGCCAGCGTATTCACTGTATAATTCTACGTTAACCTTCTCTTTTACAAACTCTTCATCAAGTACATCTAAAGTATAGAATTTACCAGTTAAGTCCACCATTGGGCGAAGCTCGCCTTTCTTGTTAACCAATTGCAATGGAGGAACTCCGGCAGCTTTCGCTACGCGGGCATCGTCCGCACCAAACGTTGGAGCAATATGCACAATACCAGTACCATCTTCCGTAGTAACATAATCACCAGGGATAACACGGAAAGCACCTTCACCCGGATTCACCCAAGGCATCAGTTGTTCGTATTCCATGCCAACAAGGTCAGCACCTTTGTATTCTGCAACAACCTTAAATGGAACCAGCTTGTCGCCTGCTTTGTAATCTTCCAGATTCAGTTCAGCAGCTTTAGGGTTAAAGTGTGCATTAACCAAATCCTTTGCTAATACCACAGTGATAGGTTCACCGGTATAAGCATTGAAAGACTGAACAGCTACATAAGATATATTTGGTCCTACACAAAGTGCAGTATTTGAAGGCAAAGTCCATGGAGTAGTTGTCCATGCTATAAAATAAGGAGTACCCCAGGCAACCATTTCCGGTTTAGGATTCTTCATCTTAAACTGAGCTACCACGGTAGTATCTTTTACATCGCGGTAACATCCCGGCTGATTTAACTCGTGAGAGCTAAGTCCGGTTCCTGCAGCAGGAGAATATGGTTGAATGGTATATCCTTTATACAGTAATCCTTTTTTGTATAGTTGCTTTAAAAGCCACCAAAGAGTTTCAATATAACGGTTATCATAAGTGATATAAGGATCCTTCATATCCACCCAATATCCCATTTTGTGAGTAAGATCTTCCCACTCCTTAGTATATTTCATTACGTCTTTACGACATGCGGCATTGTATTCAGCAACAGAAATAGATTTTCCAATATCCTCTTTTGTAATACCTAAAGCTTTCTCAACACCTAGTTCAACAGGTAGTCCGTGCGTATCCCATCCGGCTTTACGCATCACCTGAAAACCTTTCATTGTTTTATAGCGACAGAAAATATCCTTAATAGAACGAGCCATTACGTGGTGAATACCCGGCATACCATTAGCCGAGGGAGGTCCTTCAAAAAACACAAACGAAGGACAGCCTTCACGTTCTGTCATACTTTTGGCGAAAACACCGTTTTCATCCCATTTCTTTAGTACATCTTTGTTCACCTGCGAGAGGTCAAACTGAGAATATTCAGTAAATCTCTTACTCATATTTTATGCTTTTATCTAATCTTCTGAAAAATAAAGTGCAAATTTACAAAAAAAAGACTAGATAGAAACATTTGCGTAAGATTTTTATGAGGACAATTGCTCTATAGTTAACAAATTATTCATTAATAAATAAAATCCATTCACCAATAAGTGGCAAACTATTGAGGAATGGATTTCTAAAACGTGGCGGCAACTTGCGGCGTTAATATTTTGTGTGCGAAGAAATTTTCTTTTTTATCCAAAAAATAAAAAACACTACAGGTATATATTTAGAATAAATATATACTATTTCTAATATATTTCTTTGCTGCACATTGATCGGTCATAAGAAAAAAAAGAGCCCCTGTAAGTTGTTAAATATTAGCTTATTACATTGAAACTTGATCGGTACATTCATCGGTACATTCTTTTTGTAAAAAAAACAGGGTAAAATCAGCTCATTTTGCCATCAAAAAAACTATTGATGAAGAATATTATATCTTGCAGTTAATTTTTATAAACACTCTGCCTAAATAAGAAATTTAATGTTTAAATTTGCAGTTATTGAATTAATATAAAGTAATTTGTAACATAAATTTTAGAACTTATAAAACATGGCTTTAATTAAATGTCCTGAATGCGGTGAATCCGTATCCGACAAAGCTCCTAATTGTCCTCATTGCGGATTAGCAATAGCCGGAAGCATTATTACATGTCCCGAATGTGGTGCAATAGTACCAAAGGATGCCGCTACGTGTCCGAAGTGTGCTTTTCCTTTGCACGAAGATATAGTTGAGAAAGAAGAAGTAGCAGTTGTACAGCAACATGTAAGCAAAGACAAAGATCAAGAGTTGGCGAAAATAGAACCGGCATACAGTGATGCCAAAAGATTATTTGAAAGTAAATCTTTCATAGATGCCTACAATAAGATAAATATTGCCCTGCATGCTTTGCCAAGCAATGTAGATTGCCTTAAACTGGAAGAAGCGATTGTTGACGGAATAAGAGAAAGTTCTTATAAAATAGCAACTGATCTTTTTCAGGAAAAACAATATGCAAAAGCATTAGCGGAGGTTGAATCCGCCTTACACTATGCTCCTAACAGTAAAAAACTTACAGTCCTTGCAGATGAGATAAGAAGTGCAAGTGCTCGTCGTCGTACCAGAAGAAGCATTGTGATAGCTATCATAATCATTGCAATTCTTGGAGGTGCAGCTTACGGTATTCGTGATTCCTACATTAAGGGACATGAAGAAGAAGCCTGGACTGAGGCAAAAGATTCTGCAACAGTTACTAGTTTGGAAAACTTTATAGAGATGTATCCGGATGGTGTTCACTCTTTGGAAGCTCAGGAATTGCTTGAAGAAGTGAAGAAGAAAGATTCCGATTACTGGGATAAGATATGTAATTACGGTGATGTTTCAATGTTTAAAGAATACAAAGATAAATTCCCTCACGGACTCTACTTAACACAAGCCGATAGTAAGATTGATTCATTAGATTGGATCGATGCAACTCAAAAGAATACAGCTGAAGCCTATTCTGAATATTTATCCACTCACCCTGATGGAGTACACTCCAGTGATGCTACTTCTGCTCAAAATAAAATTGCAAGTACGGTGGCTAGTGATGACGATATTAATAATATGAAAAATTGTTTTGCGACTTATTACTCTGCTGTTGAAGAGAAAGACGACAACTCTGTGCTTGAATTCTTTGAACCAGTGACAACTCAGTATTATGGTATTGCTAATGCTAAAAAGAGTGATATCATGGCCAATTTAAAAAAGATGCACAGCAAAGATGACCGTCAAGTACATATAAAGATTAATGATGAGAATTTTAAGGTTGTAAAAGATGAAAAAGGCAGCTATCATGTTACATTCTCAATTGGAATTAACTATGACCAAGATGAAACAAATGCCGAATCATCTTCTAATATGATAGTTAATGCGGTGGTTAATCAAAATAAAAAGATTACATCCATTACTTCCAGAAAACAATAAGCTTACGAGTTTGTATTTTAATCATTAGATTATCACATATTTTGAGAGAGAAGATTTAAGTCTTCTCTCTTTTTTATAGTCTCATTTTTAGCAGATCGTCTTTTAAACCTTAGTTTTTGCTTAGTCTCTTTATTTTTTATGACATTTATATTTTGCACGCCTTATCATTATTACACGATATTCCCTAAACCTGCGCGCGAATATTTCGTAGCTAATACATGAGTTATAAATATCAGGTAATATCATTCTTCCTTTTTGAAAGGACGAATGATAACAAAATGCAATAAAACAGTTTGGTCTAGAAAAAAAATAGAGGAAGACTTTCACAAGCTTTCCTCTATACAATCATTTATCATATAATCACATTTCTACTATTAAATCAAACTACTATTCTATATATATTAATGGTTACTTAAATAATCTGCTACGCCTTCTTCTGTAGCTTTCATTGCATCTTTTCCTTTGCTCCAGTTTGCCGGACAAACTTCACCACATTCTTCAAAATGCTGTAGTGCATCTACCATTCTTAAAGCTTCATCAACACTTCTTCCCAGAGGAAGGTCATTAATAACGCTGTGTCTTACTAATCCATTCTTATCAATAAGGAACAGTCCGCGATAAGCTACAGGTGCACCTTCGCATACCCAATTCCCATTCTCGTCAGGAGCATAAGCACCAGCTAAAACTCCAAAGCTTTCTGAGATTGATTTTGAGAAGTCGGCAACAATTGGATACTTCACGCCTTGAATACCACCGTCCTTCTTAGGAGTGTTTAACCACGCAAGATGAGAAAACTGTGAATCGACAGAACAGCCAACGACTGCTACGTTTCTTTTCTCAAATTCTTCCAGTTTTTCCTGAAATGCATGCAGTTCTGTGGGACAAACAAATGTAAAGTCCATCGGGTAGAAGAAAAATACTACGTACTTATTACCTTCATATTGTGCAAGTGAGAAATTATCTACTATCTTATTTCCATCAACAACTGCTGAAGCGGAGAACTTAGGTGCCTTTTTTCCAATTAATGATCTCATAATTTTATAATTTAAATTGTTGTTATTTCTTTTTCTTTCTACAAAGCTATAAGATATATTCAGGCTTGCCTAATATTTTCAATTGATAGTTTCTATAGGGATATAGACAAAACCTATTACAGGCATTAAGCATTGACTATTATGCTCAGTGTCAATGCTTAATTATGCTAAAACATTTGTTCCTTCAGAATTGTTTAGTAGATTTGTTTGATAGTTATATTAACCAAAACAAATTGTATTATGAAGTTTTTTATTGACACAGCAAATTTGGATCAGATCAGGGAAGCCAATGATCTGGGAGTTCTTGATGGAGTGACAACTAATCCTTCACTGATGGCAAAAGAGGGTATTAAAGGTGTAGAAAATCAGCGAAAGCATTATGTTGAGATCTGCAACATTGTGGATGGGGATGTGAGTGCGGAAGTTATTGCTACCGACTATGAAGGAATGATTCATGAAGGAAGAGAGCTGTCCGCTCTTCATCCTCACATAGTGGTGAAAGTTCCTTGCACGGCAGATGGTATTAAGGCCATAAAGCATTTTACAGATGTGGGAATCCGTACAAACTGCACGCTAGTGTTCTCCGTAGGACAAGCATTACTTGCTGCCAAAGCTGGTGCCACATACGTTTCTCCTTTTGTAGGCCGACTGGATGATATTTGCAGTGACGGCATTGAAGTAGTTCGTAAAATAGTTGAGATGTATACCATTTATGATATAAAGACACAGGTGTTAGCCGCTTCTATCAGGCACACACAACACATTATTCAATGTATTGAAGTTGGAGCCGACGTGGCAACCTGTCCGCTGAGTGCTATTAAAGGTTTGCTTAAACACCCGTTGACTGATAGCGGACTGGAGCAGTTCCTTGCAGATTACAAGAAAGTAAATAGCTGATTTATTTCTTAAAAGAATTATAGCTAAAAAATCACGAAAAGCTATTGATACTTCCCGCTTCAATAAGTAGGAAGTACCTTTTTGAATTGCTTTACATTATTTCTTTAACCTAAGTTCGTAAAGATCATTCCTTCTGTCTTTTAAGTTTCTTACACTGCCATAGGTGTGAAGTTCATTCAATAAATCCAGATCCACATCAGACACAAGAATCATTTCAGTGTTTGGTGTGGCTTCGGCACATTTCCCGTCGGTTGGGAATGCAAAGTCACAGGGAGTAAATACCCCCGATTGGGCATACTGTATATCCATATTGTGCACACGTGGCAGATTTCCCACACTTCCTGCTATAACCACAAAACATTCGTTCTCAATGGCACGGGCCTGAGCACAAATTCTTACGCGTGAATATCCGTTTTGTGTGTCAGTAAGGAAAGGAACGAAAAGTATCTGCATTCCTTGATCGGCCATTATACGGGTTAGTTCCGGGTATTCCACATCGTAACAAATCAGTATCCCTATCTTTGCACAATCGGTATCAAAAGTTTTAATTATTCTCCCTCCGGAAAGTCCCCAGCTTTTAGTTTCATCGGGAGTAACATGGATTTTTTCGTAAGTATCAAAGGTGCCATCTCTGCGGCAAAGGAATCCCACATTATAGAGGTCGTCACCACGAAGCTGTGGCATACTGCCGGTAATGATATTAATGTTGTAACTGATTGCCAGATTAATAAATCGTTTGCGTATCTCGTTGGTATATTTGGCAAGCTCACGGATTGCCTGAGATTCTCCCAGATGATTGAACTTTGCCATCAATGGCGCATTGAAATATTCCGGGAAAAGTACAAAATCACTTTTATAATCAGATACTGCATCCACAAAGAACTCTACCTGTTCAAATACATCGTCGATGGTGTTATAGGAGCGCATCTGCCATTGAACCAGCCCTAGTCTGATCGTCGTTTTCTGAGGAATAAACTCTTGCGTGGGTGGCTGATAGTATATGTTATCCCATTGCAAAAGGCATGCAAAGTGGCGTGATTCCTCATCATTGGGCAGGTAATTAGTCATCACCTTGCGTACATGAAAGTCGTTGGACAGCTGGAAGGTAAGCACAGGATCAAAAATCTCTTTCTTGCTCACCTTATGAATATACTCTTTTGGGCGAATATCTTCAGCGTACTTATGATAATTGGGTATCCTACCGCCAAACATGATTGCTTTGAGATTCAGTGTCTCACAAAGTTCCTTTCGGTAATCATACATTCTTCTTGCCAGTCTGAGCCCACGATATTCAGGATGAATAAAGACTTCTATTCCGTACAAAATGTTTCCGTTAGGATTGTGCGTATTGAAAGTTTCCTGCCCTGTAACAGAAGCATAAGTATGATCGTTTTTCACCATGTCATAATCAACAATGATTGAAAAGGCACACCCCACTATTTTATTGTCTACAACCGCCACAATTTGACCTTCAGGAAATATTGTGATTAACTTTTCTATTTGTTCGTGTGACCAGAAGACATCGCTTCCGTCTGAATAGGTTCTGGTAAATGATTGTGAGAGTTGGGCATAATCGTCCAGCTGCAGAGAACGTATTTTTACTTTGCTTATTTTATGCATTGGTTCCATAGCTGCTCCATTTTGATTAATCTAGTAGTAACAAAGGTAAAGGATTTTTCTGAAATCCATTCAACAATGGATAAAAATATATCAGGAATAAACGGACAACCAAATCTGAATTAAACCTGCACCATTCAGTAATAAATAATACTCAAAAGATTATTCTCTCAACAGAATATGAAGCAGAAACCAAAAAACGAGTATATTTGTCATTTATAACTATTCACAGCTTGATCAGCATAATATAATTAAACGCTATGAAACGTATATTTCGCCCATTTCTATTATTTATTTGTTTTGAGTCGACCCTTTATTTTACAACTCTTGCCGGTAATTACTCTTTAATCTCGCAAGGAAAACCTACATCGTTATACCTGAATAGAAGCGAGAATACCGTGGTTCAAACGGCTACGAATCTGTTTATCTCTGACATGACAGAAGTGTCGGGTAATAAACCGACAGAGATTAGCACTCTTGATAATGCTTCTATTATTGTAGCAACAGTAGGTAAATCAAAGGAGATTGACCAATGGCTCAGAAAGAATAATGTTTCGGCAAAAGAGATTGTGAATCAATGGGAGGCGTTTAAAATTCAGGTTGTTCAGCGAAATGGCAATCCTTGTCTGGTGGTACTGGGAAGCGATGCTCGTGGTACGGCTTACGGTGTGCTGGAATTATCGCGCATTATTGGTGTTTCGCCTTGGTGTTGGTGGGCAGATGCTACACCTTCTAAAAAGAATACGCTTACTCTTCCCGAAGGATACGTAAATGTGCAACAACCATCTGTTCAGTATCGGGGCATATTCCTGAATGATGAGGATTGGGGACTGATGCCGTGGAGCTCTAAAAACTTTGAGCAGACTGCCGTAAAAGGACAGATTGGCTTGAAAACCTACGCAAAGATATTTGAATTGCTGCTTCGCTTGCGTGCAAATACTATCTGGCCAGCTATGCATGAGTGTACTGTTCCGTTCTATTTTGTGAATGGAACGAAAGAAATGGCCGACAAATATGGTATTGTAATGGGAACTTCTCATTGTGAACCTCTTATGAGAAACAGCGCAGGAGAATGGAACGCAGCTAAAAACGGTGACTATAATTATCTTACTAACAAGGATGCCATAACTTCTTATTGGACCGAAAGGCTAAAGGAAGTGGGCAAATCAGATAATATCTATACCATTGGAATGAGGGGCGTGCACGACGGACAGATGCAGGGAGTAAAAACGACTGAAGAATACAGACTTGCCTTGACAAAGGTACTTAAAGATCAGCGTGAGTTATTGGCTGAACATGTAAACCCTGATGTGACTAAAGTTCCTCAGATATTTGTGCCTTACAAAGAGGTTCTTAATGTGTACAATGACGGATTAAAGTTACCCGATGACGTTACCCTGATGTGGTGTGACGACAATTACGGTTACATCACCCGCCTGAGCAATGAGCAGGAACGAAAAAGAAAAGGCGGAGCTGGTGTATATTACCACATTTCTTACTGGGGAAGGCCTCACGATTATCTTTGGCTTTGCAGCACTCAGCCGTCTTTGATCTATACAGAGATGAAGCGTGCCTGGGATTACGGGGCTCGCAAACTATGGATTTTGAATGTAGGCGACATCAAACCTGCTGAATACGATATTGAATTCTTTATGGACTTAGCGTGGAACGTAAATGGTGTTCAACCTAATACGATTTCTCAGCATTTAGATAACTGGCTTACCCGTGAATTTGGCAGTGAAGCTGGAAAAGAACTCACACCGCTGATGAATAAATATTATCAGTTGGCTGATATCCGTAAACCGGAATTCATGGGCTGGAGTCGTGTGGAAGAAGCTTCTGTGAAAGGAGGAAAAACTCCTGTGATTGATACTCAATTCAATCCGTTTGTTTTTGGTGATGAACTTCAGAAACGTGCTGATGATTATACTACCCTCTCAGAAAGAGTAAAAGAGATTGCTAAAAGAATCCCCGTAGAACAGCAAGACGCTTACTTTGAACTAGTGCAATACCCTGCTTGTGGAGCAGCGGCAATGAATCTGAAACATTTATATGCACAGAAAGCACGCTTATTTGCAAAGTATAATTTGCTGGTAGCTAATGAATATTCTTTCCTGAGCGACCATGCGTACAATGAGATTGCCGGACTGACACAGACTTACAATCGTGATATTGCAAAAGCTAAATGGAATGGAATGATGGATATGAAGCCGCGTCAACTTCCTGTATTCCAATATCCTACATTGCCAGAGAAAGTTACCCCTCAGCAAGGAGCTTCGGCGCTGGTTTGGATTGAGGGAGATAGTATTCCATTGCAATCAAAGCATGAGGCTAATCTTATTTCGTTGGTTCGCAGTGCCGGTAACCAGACTTTCATTTCACTATTTAGTAGAAGCAACAAACCTATTGAATGGAAAGTTGAAAAGGCTCCTTCATGGTTGAAAATTGAAGAGCAGGAAAACGGATTGCGATTTGAAAAGAGACTAATTATCAGTGCCGATTGGGCAAAAGTGAATAGTGATTGTCAGGGTGAGCTTTTGCTGTCTGTTGACGGAGAAAAGTATCAGTTCAATATACAAACAAAGAATCTCGCTCCTGGCATTATGACCGAGGCAAACGGAATGATTGCGTGGAATGCGGCGGATTATAAATCAGCAACAAAGGGAACTCAGGTTATTGAAGGTTTGGGGCATAGCACTAAAGCTGTATCTCTTCCTAAAAATGGAGAACTGATTTATGAAGTTTACACCACAACTTCGGGTGAAGCTGCCCTTAGAGTGGCATTGATTCCTAATCATCCGGTAAATGGTGGAAGTATTCGTTATGCTGTTTCCGTAGATAATGAAAAGCCTCAGGTAGTGGCTTATGAAACCGGATTCCGCAGTGAGCCATGGAAAATTAATGTTTTGAGGAATCAATCACTGAACACTACTATTCATAAAATAAATATTCCGGGAAAGCACACCATTCGTATCAGTGCACTCGACCCGGAAGTTATTGTTGATCAGCTAATGCTTGATTTCCAGAAAGAAAGAAAATTCTATAAAATTCCGATAGAATCATCAATGAATAAATAGAAAAGAAAAACCAACATAAACAATAATATAATCGTTGCCCAATACCAGTAATGTTTTGTCCAGGAAATATTGCTGCCAAGACATACCAGAAACAAAACTATAGCTGCTATTGGTAATAATTCAATTTCAGAAATTATCATCAATAGTGGCCATTCTCTATCGTTATCAGGAATAAACGGTATGGCACCATAGAAAAACAGAACAAATAACAGGATAGAAAAAATTAATCCTTCTATAAATAGTATTAACGGATTGCGACTAAATATTGAATTATTACATTGGTCTTTTCTCAAAAAAAGAAAGATCACGAATACTATTATGGGTATTATATTTATAATGCCGACGATTATATCAATACTTTTCTCTTCCATATTATTATACTCCCAGTGGAATTTTCAGTAAATACCAAATAACAAAAAATGCTGTCCATGCCAACAGTATGTAAACCGAATAACGCCAGGTATATTTAAGAAGAGAAACATAGTTTGCCTGTTTATTGTATTGCTGCATATAAGCAAGAATCAATGGCATATAGAACATAAATGGTGTTATTGCGTTTGTTGCACTGTCGCCAATACGGAAGGCACACTGGGTTAAGTCGGGACTGATACCCATTGCCGCTAACATTGGGACAAAGATAAAAGACATAAAGGACCATTTTGCCGTTGCGGAAACCATAATAAGATTGATTACCGTGGTAAAAAGGATGAATAGCAACAAGGTAACAAGGTTGCTTGTGTGAATGGAAGTAAGAAGGTTTGCTCCCATTATAGCCAGGCATTTATCGAGACGGGAATATTCAAAGCAGGCAAACATCTGCGCGGCAAAGAAGGCGATGACAAAGTAAACGCCCAACAGTTGCATGGGTGACGATAGCCCTTTTATTACATCTGAATCCTTGCGATAACGTCCTGATGCAAAGCCGTAAATGGTTCCCATAAGTCCAATGCCGAATGAGATTAGGAACAGAACTCCGAATATAAACGGCGACCTTGTTAGACTGCCTGTGATTCCTCGCAGGATTCCCCATTTGGAAAAGGTTGCCAAAACAATGAGCAATGCATATATTGTTCCTATGGCCACCGCAATAATTAATGCACGTTTTTCTTTCCGTGAGAGTGATTTATAGGTGTCATAAGGTATACTGCCGTTGTATTCTCCTAATGATGGCAAAAGATTTTTACGGGTTATATAATAAATTACCGCTGCAATGACAAAGGTGGAAGCAAACATGAAATAATAGTTGCATAATGGTCCCACGTTTCCTTGATAAGAAGTCATAGTTGCTGCTGCTTCCTGAGTGTATCTGGCAAGAAGCGGATCGAGTGTACTAAGAAACAAATTTGCACTGAATCCGCAGGCCACGGATACATAGGCCGTTACAATTCCAGCCACAGGATGCAGCTTGACCGATTGAAAAAGAGTGGCAGCTATTGGTATAAGGATGATATATCCTGCATCACCTACTACGCTGGAAACTATACCTAGTAAAATAACCAGGAGAATTACTACCCGTTTACTGGGGTGCTTCCGCAGACTTTGGCGGATGCAAGCTCCGATGAAACCGGAATGTTCGGCCACACCCACGCCAAACATGGCCACCATTACCATGCCCAATGGGGCAAAGCCGGTAAAGTTTGTCACTACATGCCGCAACAACCAGCGAATACCTTCAGCACTTAGCAGACTTTGTACGCGGATTGCTTCACCCGTTTGAGGACTAATCACGCTAAGTCCGTAGATATCAAATATCCACGAAAGCATTATCACTGCTCCTGTGAGCAGTAGAAACATCGTAGCGGGGTGAGGCATTCGCAGCTTATTCTTCATCTGCTTCCAGATTATCGAGGTCTATGATACGAAGTTCCAGCGCACGGACCACAAGACGGGTGGCATTTACCCCTACCCGTTCGCCTGTAACAAACAATCGTGCTATCAAGTCGTTCTGGCGTTTTTCGAGAGATTTCACGCCGAAAGGCATTCCTTTCAGATTGGCTATCATATCTTTGGTATACCCCAAGGCAAGATGACGGAGGAAACGTTCATCGTACTCATCAATATCGTAGTCTATCACAGCTTCCTGGCGCAATGCATCGTTGGTGACCGACTTCTTAAAGCGGTCTACAATCTTTTCCAGAATAGGATAATTGAATACAAGTTTCTTGCCATCCATTACAGCCTGCACATCTGTCTTGGTAAGTAGTTCGCCCGTCTTCAGAATAATTCCGTCTGCCCCGGCATTCAGCACATCTACCCAGAGTTTTTCATTGAGTACTTCGCCGGTAAATATCAAAACACGGACTTCTTTGTACTTTTTACGTACGTTCTTACAGATATCTACCCCAATGGTAGTTGAGCCTCCTAGTCCAAGATCCAACAACACAAGGTCGGGTACCTGAGCTTCTATGAGCGGCCAGAACTCTTTTTCGGTCATTGCTGTGCCAATTACTTCCGCATTTGGAATTTCGTGACGAAATATCTCTTCTGTGCCCTTGAGTTCCAGTTTCACATCTTCTACAATGATAACTTTAAATTGCTTATCTTCCATTGTTCTTTCTAACTATATTTAATTCTTTTATTCGTTATATCTTTTTCAAACAGCCTACGCCTTATTTTATTAAGGTGTACACTATTTTATTTTAACCTCTACTGTATAATTTATATAGCTCTAGGCCTATTTATAAAGCTCTTACTTTATATTACCTAAGATTCCCTTTCTCTTTGGTATAGTAAAGTAGACCGTGAACCCTCCTTCCGGAGAAGGTTCGGCATTTATACGGCAGCCCCGCTGACCGGCAAACTCATCGTGGTCGCGGATTATTTGTTTGCATATCAGGTATTCGGTACCTTTCAGTTTTCCTTCCTCGGAAGCCGTCATACGGGCAAGGTCGGGATAGAAAAGCTGATTAAGCTCTTCCACACTCTTTTCCCTTCTTCTGTCGGTAAAAAGGAAACGGACAAACCCGCCATCGGCTTTTGCTTCCAGAATCACATCCCCTTCTTCGGGCACGGAAAGGCATTCGTCAATCAGATTCTCGAACAGGAATCTCAGCTGAATTGCATCTCCTATCACTTTCATGCTACTTCCTTCTGTGTGGAACGTTACAGGACTTTGTGCTCGCTTACTCATTTTAGAGAAATATTTCTGAGCATAAGCCAGCAAATCATCAACTTCCACCGTTCCCCGGCGGAAAGTAACCTCTTCCAACTGCCGTGCCGCACAAGAGCTCAGGATAGTAAATATTCCCTTATAGTAATCAATCAGTTCGCTGATGGTTTCAATGTGCTCTTTCTCCTCGGCAGGTGTGTGAGTCTGCTTTGCAAGTTTATCAATGATATTCTTTATTTTGCTGGGATAATAAATTGTTTCGTGCTTGATAGTAGAGAGACAGTTGTCGAGTACCATATTCTGCACGTGAAGCAAACTGTCTTCCCAGGAAGCTCTGTGCGTATCTTCTTCTGCCGATTCAATATCCCTGTATTTTGTAGCCAGTTTCACAACAGCGTTGAACACCACGATGGCCACGTAATTGGTAATCAGTTCAATAAGTAACCGGTCATTCTCCCGTTCACTTTCTTCTTGTTTTAAGAATGCAAGCACACCAACACAGCGATGAGTCTCTCCTACTTCCACCATCAACGGAAGCGCCTGAACGTATATATCGTACAGGTCATTACTATAAACCGGCAGTGATTTTATTTTACCGGTGGTATAGTTCTGAGTATTAAAACAACGCTGCATAACTTCGGTGAGGGTTTCCTGCTCTCCCTGTATTTCCACGGAAGTATCGTTCCATTCCATCTGATGCGGATTATAAGCAAACTCCAGTTTATGGCTGTCTTCGTTATAAACACCGATGCTAAACATGTCAATAGTGAGCAGTTCATTGATACCGTCAAAGCAATTGTTCACAATGTGGCGGGGAATGTCTTTGAGCGTTGAGGAAGAGGCCAGCACTTGTTTATTGATCTCCAGAACTTGTTCCAGATTCCATCGGTTAAGCAACCGCTTGCGTATGTAAAGCAGATAGTATCCCATGAAAAAGATAATCAGAAGCAAGACAAACAGGATAACAGCCACCACTTTATTATTGGTGGAGTGTTCCAGATTCCGGCAATATTCTTCCAGAGAATAATCTTCACTTACCAGTTTGTATAGCCTTGAATAGGCTGTGTTGTTATACTGGTAGTTATCCCATTGCTTTAGAGCCAGAAAGGCTACGGAAGCTTCATTACGGATATCGAGAATTACATAATAATCAGAATTGAACATTCCGTCCCACCAATTTATTTCGGCAGATGTGCCCTGCCCTTTCAAGGTCATTATATAGCGAGGTTTACGCGTATATTTGGCATAGTGCTGATTTAACCTGGAAATAGCGGAATCTGCATATTGCAGTGCAAGCGGATAGTTCTCAATCACGTTGCAATAATAAACAGTATCGGCAAAAAGAGAGGCCTCATTCAGCAATCTGTCATATTCAATTTTGTACTGTGAAGAAGCCGGTTTTGAAGAACGATGTTCCTTTGGGGCAGGCTTCACCGGTTTGCCGCAAGAGCTGAGTGCTGCTGTAACGAGCACACAAGCTAATATCCCCAGAGTTTTACGAACACCGGCAGGCAGACGGAAATAAAAGCGGCTTCCATTGCCCGGAGTACTTTCTATATTAAACTTGCAAACTTTGAAAAGATCATTTGTTTTTCTATATTTCTCAATGATTCCTTTACAGTTTATTAATCCGAAGCCGCTGCCCTTATTCTTGAAAAGATCTTCTTTATCGGTAGCTTCCATGCCTATCTGACTGGAATCATATACTTTCTCACCTAATATCCGAGCCACATCTTCTGGAGATATGCCTCTTCCTGTATCCAAAACAGATATTTCCACATAGCTTTCTTCCGCCTTGGCATATACACTGACGGTACCTCCCTTCGGGGTATATTTCCGGGCATTCTCAGTCAGCGTATTAATCATAAACATGGTCAGCGCTTTGTCTGCTTTAACAGTAACATTCGTAGGCTCCACATTGAAAGTCTGCTGCTTCATTTCGAAGGTTTTTCGGCCTTTTGCCAATACTTCGAAAAGTTCGTTCAACTCAAAGTTTTCGATATTCAGATTAAGTGAGCCCTGTTTCATCTTGATCCAAAGAGCCAGAATATCATTGTATTCATTTATTTTTGATACCAGCTCGTCAATATACTGATATTTCTCGTATTTAATACTTTCGTCCTGCAGGAATCCTTTGGAAGTAAGTTTGTTTACCTCATTGATAATACGATCCATGTAAGGAGTAATACCATAAACAATAGCCATACATGCCTTCTTTATCAGATTCTGACGTTTATTTTCCGAGATGTGCTGCTCATAAACATAACGTTGCTTTTCAAGTTTGATTCGCTCATCGCCCAAAGAGATAAATGTGAGGCCGTTGCCTAGTGTCCAGGCAATGTATGGAGCAATAACATTCATCAGAGCCTTTTCATCCTTAGTCATTTTGTGACGGGTATACAGCTCAATAACGCCCACCGGGCTCTCTTCTTCCGGCAAGTAAAGGTTGAATGATGACTTAATAAGATTATTATCAACTAATTCATTATCAGTATTTTCTTCACTTTCAATAGTTGGGTAAATGAACTCATCTGTTTCTTTATCAAAGATTCCTATACGCATAAAATAAGCCCGGAACAGTTGCTTTAAATCTGCCTGAATAGCAATACCTACGGCAGAGATTATTTCATCATTGCTCCTTACATCCACAGGTATGGAAGCTGTTATTCGCTGGCATACCTCGAGTGTAGTTCTCAGTCGTAGAGTATGCTTCCTGTTGCGAAGCTTAGAACGTGAGTTAAGTATCCAGAAAAGAGTAATCAGCAAAACAATACAGGAAAATACTATTATTGAAAGCACATTCAGTTGGCTGTCTTCTTTTTCCAGCTCCTGAGAACGGCTCTCCAGTTCTTTATCCTGACGTGTGTAATCGAGAATATCAAGATAAATATTTCTGTTATAATTAGATGGCACTTTCATCCCCAGTCCGGCATAAGTTACGCTTAATTGCTCGCGGATACGGGAAATCCATTCGGGAACGGTCTTTATGTTATCCTTTGTAATCCAGGTTATTTCAGTATAAACAGTGTCTTGCTCAGTAAATGTTTTCAGTTTATGTCCAACATCTTTTCCCGCATCATAATATAGTTTATGGTGAAGGTTAACATAGTCCAAAGCCTTTTTCAGAGAATCGAGCGCCTGATTATAATGACCGTGAATATTGTAATATTTACCTATAGACACATAAGCACCGGCTATTTGATAAATATCCTTGTATTTTTTGAATTTCTGAAGAGCCGTTTGGGCAAGATTTAATGGCAATACAGTATCGGCTTCGGTAATTTCATTCTTTTGAAAATGATAGTAACTGTTTATATTCTGAATAGCCTGTGGACGCTCATTATAGATTTGGTTGTAGGTAACTTTGTTATTAAACATTGAGGCTATTCCCTGCAAGCTGTTTGCTTCGAAATAAATATAATTATTCCGGCTCAGCATCCAGCATTTAAAAAGCTCATCAAATTCACTGACGCTTTTTTGCTGTACATTGTTTTTCTCGAACAGTTCAGCCGAACCCTTTATATAGTAGAAATATAAGGTCTGTGCAGTATCAATGACCAGGTCAGAATCTTTAATCTGATTGATGGAAAGAATAGCTTCTTGCTCCTGTTGCAAATAATAGTAATAAATAGAGGACACAATAAAAAATTCCGAACGGGCATAGTTAAGACGTTCCTTTTCGTGTACATCCACAAAGACCGACTGATCTTCATCAATGCGTTTCATTCTACGAACAGCGCTGTTACGATAATCATAGTACTCCTTATTCATGGATGTCCGCTGATAAATCTTCATAAGTCCGATATCGGCAATAACCAGCTCTAACTCGTTCTGCGTTAATTCATATACCTTTTTATAATATTTCTCTGCATTATCAAAGTCCATGCGCATAAAAGCGCAGAATCCCAGATTATTGCAGGCTTCAGCTTTCCCTTGGTCATATATATCAGCTTTATTGTATGCCAGCAACGCTTCCTTATAAGATAAGTCCAGCCTTTTATAATGCAAATCATACGCCCGCTGATTGAGTGAATCCAATAACCGTACTTCCTGTGCAGAAGGAGTTCCCGTACAAGAATAAATTACTGAAAGCATCACTATGGTAACAATAAAGAGAAATATATTGCGGAGTTTATTCATTTATTTATCCATATTTCTCACAAATATAATTAGTTTAAAGTAATATTTAACGGATATCAGATTTAATGCTAGTTAAATGTTATGAAACAGTCAAATTATGTATTGTTCCTACTTAATAGTTTGATAGATTTATATCCCTACATTTAGGGATATAAATGATTTAAAATACCATTTATATGGGATTGTATGCCCTATACTTATCATCTATCTTTGCAAATAAGAAATAATTAGTATTAGTCATAGTTTTATTACGTAGCCATATTAAATAAAAATGGACCCCTCTCTCACCGAAGTGATTCGTTGGGAGAGTTTTTTTATATAAGAACTTACCATAGATAAGACTTAATTATCATATTTTTATAAAATCCAATAAAAATAATCATCCAGAGGCCCTTCTCTATTCTGTTTTTGATTACCTTTGCGCCCGAAAACAAAAAGCACCTTTGTTAAATCAAAATCAGTACTTGAAATCCGTACAATTAAATTATAATTTAACTATATGGACATTCATTTAGAGCTCAAAGAGTTATCCAAATTTTTATCTGACTATTCTACCAGTCTGATGGCGGTAGGAGTTCATACGTCGCGTATTGTTCGTAACACAGCACGTATAGCTGAGTCTTTTGGTTTTTTTGTTGATATGACAATCTTTCAAAAGACTATTATAATGACCTTGCGTGACAAGGATAATACTCATTCTTATAGCACAGTAAACAAAATTAAGCCTATGGCTTTGAATTTTGAAATTAATTCACAGCTAAGTTCTCTAAGTTGGGAAGCGTATGATGATCATTTATCTTTAGATGAGCTAAAGGTTAAATATAATGAGATCATCAGTCACCCTCGTATGAGTAAGTGGATGGTTCTTTTTCTTGTTGCATGTGCCAATGCATCATTCTGTCGCCTTTTCACTGGTGACTGGCAAGCAATGGGTGTTGTTTTTATAGCTACATTGGTAGGTTTCTTTGTTCGTCAGAAAATGATGGAAAGACATATAAATCATTTATTTGTATTTGTTGTATCATCTTTTGTTGCTTCAATGATTGGCTGTACTGCTGTTCTTTACAATATAGGTACTACACCTCAAATTGCATTAGGTACCAGCGTACTTTATCTTGTTCCTGGTGTACCTTTGATCAATGGAATTATTGATATTATAGAAGGACACGTATTGGCCGGCGTTTCACGTCTGATTAACGCTGCATTATTAATTATCTGCCTTTCAATTGGCTTGTCACTTACTTTATTGTTATTAGGAGTACAAACATTATGATGAACTTTGATTTATTGCAAGCTATTATTTTTGATGGCTTTTTTGCAGCTATTGCTTCCGTTGGGTTTGCCGTTATCTCTAATCCTCCACGCAAGGCTATTTTGGTTTCTGCACTTCTGGCAGCTGTGGGACATGGATTGCGTTATTGTTTACTGCATTGCACATCACTGGATATTGCTTCGGCATCCTTTGTTGCCGCTTTTTCTATTGGTATGCTAAGTATTGTCTTTGCAAGAATGATTCATTGTCCTGCTGAAGTGTTCTCTTTCCCTTCTCTTTTACCTATGATTCCGGGAATGTTTGCATATAAAACTGTTCTTTATTTAGTGAAGTTTATTCAATGCAAGGACAATTCAGCTTCGGTTGATATAATAGTATCTATCTTTAAAAATGGATTAACAGCTACTTTTATTATGTTTGCTCTTGTTGTAGGAGTTGCACTTCCTATGTTTATTTTCCACAAACAATCTTTTGCCGTAACACGTATTCTCAAATTAGTAAAGAAGAACTAATAATATAAAAAGACTATCTGAATTTCATTTATAATGAAAAGTCAGATAGTCTTTCTCTTTTTAAACTGCTTAAACAAAAGCTAAGAATTTAATGATTCTCTATTTAAGGCTAATTCCTGCAGAATTTCGTAATAATAATGTAATTTAAAAGTTTATTCCCTTATTAACTTGAGTTGTTAAGGGATTTTTTATATCTATTCGATAATGCTTTATAGTTATTATTTGATAAATTTGATTTTAATAATTAAACTTATCTGAGAATAATATGTTAATAGCATAAACGATTTTAAATATAGAATAGATATGAAAAGACTTATACTGATAAGACACGGAGAAAGTGAATGGAACAAAGAGAATAGATTTACAGGATGGACCGATGTTGACTTGAGCGACAAAGGAGAGAAAGAAGCCAAAGAAGCGGGTAAAAGAATGAAAGAAGCTGGAATTGGCTTTGATATAGCTTATTCTTCAGTACAAAAGCGTGCTATTAGAACACAACATATAGTTCAGGAAGAGACTGATTTATTGTGGGTACCCGAAGTTCATCACTGGAGATTGAATGAGCGCCATTACGGTGCATTGCAAGGACTAAACAAAGCCGAAACTGCTCAGAAATATGGAGATGAGCAAGTGCATATCTGGCGTAGAAGTTTCAATATTGCTCCTCCTCTACTAGAGTCGGATGATGAGCGTTGTGCTTCAAATGAAACAAAATATAATGGTATTGATCCATCAGTTCTTCCATTAGGCGAATCTCTTGAAATGACAATTAAGCGTGTATTACCTTTCTGGCAAGATCACATTGCACCTTCTTTACTTGAAGGGAAAACAGTGCTGGTTGCCGCACATGGAAATAGTCTGCGAGCATTGATTAAGTATCTTGATAATATCAGCGATGAAGATATTGTTAATTTAGAAATCCCTACTGGAATTCCTTTGGTTTATGAATTAGACAATAATTTGAAGCCAACGAATCATTATTATCTGAAGTAGAAAGGATATCACTTTTCAGAAAGCCGATTTGCAAATTAGTAAGGAACAATAAGTTATAAAAAAGCAAACCACCGGAATTTAGATTCATCAAAGAATCTGTTCCGATGGCTTACCCCCCTTTAAACAATTTAAACAAAAATATAAATCCCCCCTATTGAGTTAATCTTTCAGGGGAACTTTTTATGACTGGTAAATTATAATAAATCTACCGTTGACATTATTTGCGAGCTTCGGCAATATATCCGAAAGCTTCTTTGCATTTAGCAACAATCCATCCCCAATCCTGAGCAGCAACTACATCTTTTGGGAAAAGATTAGATCCCATACCTACACAAGTAACGCCAGCTTTAATCCATGCAGTAAGGTTATCTTTTGTTGGCTCAACACCACCTGTAACCATTAGCAAAGACCAAGGCATTGGAGCCTTAACATTCTTCACGAATGAAGGACCACCTACGTTTCCGGCAGGGAATACTTTGCAAAGATCACATCCTACTTCCTGTGCGAAACCAATTTCTGAAACTGAACCACATCCTGGAGTGTAAGGAACTAAACGACGATTACAAACCTTAGCAATTTCAGGGTTGAACAATGGTCCAACAATAAAGTTTGCACCTAACTGAAGATACATTGCCGCTGTAGCTGGATCAACAATAGAACCAATTCCAAGAATCATTTCAGGACATTCTTTAGCAGCCCATTTTACTAATTCAGCAAATACTTCTTGTGCAAAATCGCCACGGTTTGTGAATTCGAAAGCACGAACACCACCATCATAGCATGCTTTTACAACATTCTTTGCTACTTCAACATCTTTATTATAGAAAACGGGAACCATCCCAGTGCTTGCCATTGCATTAAGCACCTGTATTTTTGAAAATCTTGCCATTTTATTTTATTATTATAGTCAATTAACGAGAAACACGACCTGAACCATCACCCTTCATTAAGTTCTCAACTTCAGAAACAGTAACTAAATTGAAGTCACCATAGATTGTATGTTTCAGGCAAGAAGCTGCAACTGCAAATTCCAAAGCTTTTTGATCATCTTTTGGATAAGAAATCAAACCGTAGATAAGACCACCCATGAATGAATCACCACCACCTACACGGTCAACAATGTGTGTGATATCATATCTCTTAGATTGTTTCAATGAACCGTCAGAGTAAAGAACACCACCCCAAGTATTGTGGTTTGCATTGATAGAGCCACGAAGAGTTACAATAACCTTCTTAGCACGTGGAAATTTAGCCATCATCTGAGTACATACTGATTCAAATTCAGCAGCGTTAACTTCACCTTTTGTATCAGCTACATCAAAGCCTTCTGGTTTAACACCAAATACTTTTTCGCAGTCTTCTTCATTACCAAGGATCACATCACAACCTTCTACTAAAGCTGGCATAACTTCAGATGCAGTTTTACCATATTTCCAAAGGTTCTTACGGAAGTTCAAGTCGGTAGAAACAGTAACACCCATTTCGTTAGCAACTTTAATTGCTTCAAGACAAGCATCAGCAGCACCTTGTGACAAAGCTGGAGTAATACCAGTCCAGTGGAACCATTCAGCATCTTTAAATACTTCTTTCCAGTTAATCATTCCTGGTTGGATAGTTGAAATAGAAGAGTTTGCACGGTCGTAAACTACTTTTGAAGCACGAGCAACAGCACCTGTTTCAAGGAAATAAATACCGACACGGTCACCACCGAAGATAATTTCTTTTGTTCCAACGCTGTGTGAACGAAGGTCCATGATGCAAGATTCTGCGATGTCATTTTTAGGTAGGCGAGTCACAAATTCAGTTTCCAAGCCATAGTTTGCCAAAGAAACAGCAACATTTGCTTCTCCACCGCCAAATGTAGCGTTAAATTCCTTTGCTTGTGAAAATCTTAAATAACCAGGAGTTGCCAAACGCAACATAATTTCCCCAAAAGTAACAACTTTCTTTCCCATAATTCTGTATTCTATTTAAAATAAATAATTAATATTTTGTTCTTTCAAATTATAATAGCTTATATATATAGTATTCAATCAACTATAAATAAGATATTTATCATAATTAGACAACCGTAAACGTTCAACTCGTGTACGTGCACAAAGATACGAATATTTTTGTAATTACAAAAATTGTTATATATTTGCGAAGAAAAAAAATAAATTATTATTGTGCCCGAGCACGAATAACCAATTGTTAATTGCTTTATGGATGAACTGCCGGAAAGAATACGAATAAAAGATATAGCACGTTTGGCTGATGTGTCAGTTGGTACTGTGGATCGTGTGATTCATGGCCGGAGTGGAGTGTCTGAAAGTAGCAAGAAACGTGTTGAAGAGATACTAAAGCAATTAAATTACCAGCCTAATATGTATGCCAGTGCTCTGGCTTCAAATAAGAAATACCTTTTTGTATGCTTGCTGCCCCAGCATCTGGAAGGGGAATACTGGACTGCAGTAGAAAAAGGATTAGATGATGCAGTAGTTGCTTATTCTGATTTTAATCTTTCCATGAAGTTGTACTATTACGATCCTTATGATTATACATCATTCATATCTTCAGGAAAAGAAATAATGGCAGAACATCCTGATGGAGTTCTACTCTCTCCTACTGTGATTGATGTTACCCGCAGATTTACTGATCAACTTTCGGTGCTTTCTATACCTTATATATTTATAGACTCAAATATTTCGGATCTGCATCCGTTGGCATTTTATGGCCAGAACTCTGAAAGGAGTGGTTACTTTGCAGCGAAGATGCTAATGTTGATGGCCGGGAAAGCTGAAGAGATTGCAATCTTTCGCCAGATTAAAGAAGGAATTATAGGGTCTAATCAACAGGAGAACAGAGAAAAAGGTTTCAGAGCTTATATGACTGAGCATTTTCCTTCATGCCATATTGCCGAGTTAAACCTTCATCCTAAATCTCCCAATGAAGACGAACAATTATTAGATGCTTTCTTTGAGGAACATCGTTCATTGACATGTGGAATTACCTTTAACTCGAAAGTGCATATCATTGGAGAATATTTACAGGAAAAGAATATTAAAGATTTTAATCTGATAGGATATGACTTATTGGAACGAAATGTAGCTTGTCTGAAGAATGGTTCGGTGTCAATGCTTATTGCACAGCAGCCTGAAGTTCAAGGATATAATGGTATAAAAGCATTATGTGATCAGTTGATATTTAAAAAGGATGCAAATAGTGTGAATTACATGCCAATAGACTTATTAACAGCTGAGACTGTGGACTTTTATCTGGATTTTCAAAAATAGAATTATCACATATAGAATATTAAAAGAATGGAAACAAAGTATTTAAAAATCAATCCTGCCGACAATGTAGCTGTTGCTATCTTTAATTTGTCAGCTGGTGAAACCATATCTGTAAACGGATTGGATATTAAGATAAACGAAGATATCCCTGCAGGACACAAATTTGCTCTGAAGGACTTTGCCATTGATAGCCACATTGTTAAATATGGTTATGCCATTGGTCATGCAATCTGCGCTATTAAGCAAGGTGACTGGGTTAACGAAAAGAAAATCAAGACTAACCTGTCCGGCTTGCTTGAATATACATACAACCCTGCTCACGAAACTCTGAGTATTGCTAATAAGAACCTTACATTTAAAGGATACAGACGCAAAAACGGAGATGTTGGCGTTAGAAATGAAATCTGGATTATTCCTACAGTAGGTTGTGTAAACGGAGTTGTTAACCAATTAGCTGAAGAGCTTCGCCGTGAAACTGAAGGTAAAGGTGTTGATGCAATTGTAGCATATCCTCATAATTACGGTTGTTCTCAGTTAGGAGATGACCATGAGAATACGCGTAAAATCTTGCGCGATATGGTTCTTCACCCAAATGCAGGAGCTGTATTTGTTGTAGGTCTGGGATGTGAAAACAATCAGCTTCCAGCTTTCCGTGAGTTTATTGGTGAATTTGACACAGAACGTGTAGCTTTCATGGAAACTCAAAAGGTTGGTGATGAGTTTGAAGAAGGAATGGTTATTCTCCGCGATCTTTATGCAAAAGCTAGCAAAGATGTACGCGTTGATGTTTCTCTTTCAGAACTTCGTGTAGGATTAAAATGTGGTGGTTCAGACGGATTCTCAGGAATTACTGCCAATCCATTACTAGGAATGTTCTCTGATTTCCTTATTGCTCAGGGAGGAACTTCTGTACTTACTGAGGTACCTGAAATGTTTGGTGCTGAAACCATCCTTATGAACCGTTGCGAAAGCAAAGATCTATTTGAACAAACAGTTCACCTGATCAATGACTTCAAAGATTACTTTATCCGCAACGAACAACCTATTTATGAGAATCCTTCTCCGGGAAATAAAGCTGGTGGTATTTCTACATTGGAAGAAAAGTCTTTAGGATGTACTCAGAAATGTGGTAAGAGCGTTGTTAAGGGAGTAATGAAATATGGAGAAAGAATCCAGACTAAAGGTCTAAACCTTTTAAGTGCTCCTGGTAACGACCTGGTTGCTGCAACAACACTGGCATCTTGTGGTTGCCACATGGTTCTGTTCACAACAGGTCGTGGAACTCCATTTGGTACTTATGTTCCAACAATGAAGATTTCTACAAACTCGAATCTTGCAAAAAATAAACCAGGATGGATTGATTTCAATGCAGGAGTTATTCTGGAGAACGAGCCAATGGAAAAAACCTGCGAACGCTTTACTGAATACATCATCAAAGTGGCAAGCGGAGAGTTGGTAAACAACGAAAAGAAGAACTATCGTGAAATTGCAATCTTTAAAACAGGTGTAACTCTCTAATAATAAACATCCTGTGTGGAGAATAATTATTTCTTGAATTATTCGCCTATGGCTTTCAGCCATTGCTCAATGAATTTTATTTATTGGTGAATAAACTGAATCCATACTAGAATAAATGTGAGAGAGATAAATAAAGATTAAATAGACTCATTTATAAAGGAGCCGGAGAAGTATGGCAAACATATTCTCCGGCTCCTTTTTCTTGTTATCAATCAGAACTTTTCGATTAGATGTTTGTTAACTTTTTTTTGAGTAAAAATGCAGATTTAATGAAATTAATACGTATTTTTGTCAGATAATATTAGAAATGTTGTTTTTATGAGAAGAATTCTGCTGCTCCTCATTTCCTTATACGTGTTGCTCCCATCGGGGTATTCAAAACCGCGCCCATACAGTCAAACACTTGACATTGCAAATGTTTTCTATCACCAATTACCCGGATCAATAGCAGTAAGATCTTTATCAGCAAGTAATCTTAAACTTGCTTACAGCGCGTATAAAGATGACATTCTTACCCGATCTACAGAAAATGCTTATTTCTATGTATTTAATATTGGAGATAACAATGGGTTTATTCTGGTTTCCGGTGATGACAGTGCTAAAGAAATATTAGGTTACAGTATGTCCGGTAATTTTTCAATAGACAGTATTCCAACCAATTTCCGTAACTGGCTTGATGTTTATAAAAAAGAGATTAATTTATTAATGAACAGTAGCACTACTTCTTCTGCTACTACTTTGAAAACGGAGACCAGTAATATCTCAGCAACGGCTATTTCTCCTTTACTTGGAAATATTAAATGGGATCAGAGTTCTCCATATAATATTTTGTGTCCAAAATCTGGTCTCAGTCTCAGATCAACATATACCGGATGCGTAGCAACTGCTATTGCACAAATCATGAAATATTACCAATATCCGGTTAAAGGAATAAGTTCAAAGACCTATCTGTCAAAAACAATAAATAAACAACTCACTGTAGATTTCTCAGCAACAAATTATGATTGGAGCAATATGCTTGACACATATATAGGAACAGAATCTGATGCTCAGAAAAATGCAGTAGCCACTCTTATGTATCATTGTGGAGTTGCTGCAAACATGGATTACAGCACAACCGGAAGTTCAGCTTATGACGAAGCTGCTGCCATGGGACTTATTAATTACTTTGGATATGATCCAAACTTACGCACTATATATCGAGATTATTATTCTGCCGATGAATGGGAACTAATCCTAAGAAGCGAGCTGAACAATAGTCGTCCTGTATTATATGGTGGAGGAAACAAAAATAATGAAGGACATGCATTTGTGTGTGATGGTTATGATACCAATAATTTGTATCATTTCAACTGGGGATGGAATGGAAGCTGTGACGGATATTATGCACTTACATCTCTAAACCCCAATAGTTCAGGGACGGATGCTGGAAGTACTGATGGAGGATATACAATAGCTCAGGATATGACCATAGGAATTCAAAAGCCATCTACAGAATCAAAGCCTTCTTATCAATTGTTACTAAATGATGAATCGGATATGACTTTTACCACACAAAACACATCAGGTTCCTCAACATTCAGTATGTCTGTTCCATTTTATAATGGAGGTATTACTTCCTTTAATGGTAAAACAGCTATAGGTCTGTACAAAGATTCAAATCTGATTGCTACTCTAGGTGCAACAGGCAGCACAATTTTATCAGGTTTTAATGATGGCTCTTATTATGGTACAACATTCAGCTATACAAATATAAGTCTCCCTGCTAATTTATCGAATGGTACTTACCAATTATACAGTGTATACAAAGGAAACGACGAGACATCCTGGAGTAAAATGAGAGGACTTGCAACTAGAGTTGCGTTTTTCAGTATTCAATTGGTAGATGGTACTGCTACATTAAAAGACGGATCTGCCACAGGTATTGATAATATAATAAATAATCAATTACGCATTTATCCAGGAATTACTAAAGATTTGATATATGTACAATCAGACGATATTGTTAAAACAATCAGTATTGTTGATCTTTCAGGAAAACAAATTTTGTTGATTAAGCCGGAAACTAATGGAGAAATATCAATTTCTGTAAGCAATCTTATTGCAGGAACATATATTCTTCGATGTGAAATATCATCAGGCTTTAAAGCCTTTAAATTTATAAAATGTAAATAGCTAAATATTATTAATATGAGAATCCATTTGCACTTTGAATATCGCCAATTGTCGATAGATTTAATGTCCCTATCTATATTTATTATAAATTATTTGCAATATTCATAGAAATAAGTATTTTTATTGCAAATTTCATTCAATATATATACAAATGTGCTATAAATGATATAAAGATCAATCTCTTTCGTTCTTAATTTCATACCAAAAACAGATGAAAAAAACATTATTATTCATTACTTTCTTCCTTATATTATTTTTGAATGCTTTTGCTAGTCGTAGAACAAGTAGTGAGGCACTGACTATTGCTAATTCTTTTCATCAGAAAAGTAAAGGCACTATCAAATTATTGTCTACAGAAAGCTCAACTTTAAAGTTAGCATATACTTGTACCGATGCCATTGCCACTCGCTCAACTAGTGAGGATGCTTACTATTACGTTTATAATATTGGGAATAATAATGGTTTTATAATCGTATCTGGTGATGATAGGGCAAAAGATATCCTCGGATATTCTGATGTTGGAAGCTTTGATATAAACTCTTTGCCACCCAATTTTACAACTTGGCTAGGTTTCTATCAAAAACAAATGAAAGACTTGATGGAGCAAACCGAAGTACAGACTGTTTCAACTACTACCCTAACCAGTGTAAGCACTCGTCAAGCTACTTATGCCACTACTGTTTCTCCATTATTAGGAAATATAAAATGGAATCAAAGTTCTCCATATAACAATCTTTGCCCATTAATTAATACTACAACAAGAGCAGCAGCCGGATGTGTGGCTACTGCTATGTCCCAAGTTATGAGATTTTATAAATGGCCTGTAACTGGAACTGGAAGCAATACATATACATCCACAGATTTAAAGAAACAGCTTACAGCTAATTTCTCTGCAACAACTTATGATTGGGAAAATATGACAGAGACTTATAATAGCTCAAGCACTATTGCACAAAATTCTGCAGTAGCCACATTGGTCTATCATGCAGGTGTCTCTGTTAATATGAATTATGGCGAATCGAGTTCTGCATCTACATTTAGTATGGCCAAAGCATTAATTAATAATTTTGGTTACGATTCAAATCTTCAATATTATGAAAGAGATTTCTATTCCAGCTCAGAATGGATTAATCTGATAAAAACTGAATTGAACGCTCAACGCCCGGTTTTATATGCTGGACAATCTACTGATGGCGGTCATGAGTTTGTGTGTGACGGTTATGACAGCAATAATTTATTTCACTTTAACTGGGGATGGGGAGGAATGTCTGATGGATATTTTGAATTATCAGCTTTAAATCCAAGCTCATTAGGTATTGGTGGAGGAAATAGTGGTGGTTTCAATTCCGATCAGAATATTGTTGTCGGAATTCAAAAACCAAATAGTTCATCCACAGTACCAGCATATCAGTTATATCTATATTCTTTGTTAAAGCCCACATTAAATTCAGTCAATCGTTCCGATCAATTTACGATTTCAATTTCTCCTATGTATAATATGGGAATAAATACTTTTAGTGGTACTGTAGGAATTGCATTATATGACAGTAACGGATTTGTAAAATTACTAGATTCTGATCAAATACCTTTAACAGAATCAGGTCATGGATATAGTCTGACATATACAAATAGTATTCCTACATCTGTAACCAATGGTAATTATAAGTTATATTGTGTATTCACGCCGTCAGGTCAAACAAATTGGCAGATAATGAGAGGAAGAGTTGGAACTCCCAATTACTTAAATGTTTCAGTTTCATCATCAAATATTACGTTTAGCACACCTGATGTATATCCAAAACTCACACTCAATTCGCTGTCAGGTATTGGAACTCTTTATCAAAATAAAACCGGTCGATTTAAGCTAAATATTACAAATGCGGGTGGAGAGTACAATTCAAATATTGTTTTAAAACTATCTTCAAGCAACTCTTCTTCCGTTCAAACTGTATGTACTGATCCTATAACTATAGCAGCAGGTGAAACAAAGGATATTGAATTATCCGGAGATATTTCTTTAGCAGCAGGACAATATGACTTGACTGCTTATTATGATCCTCAAAATGATCGTTCAAATACATCTATAACATATACGGCTTTTGCTAATCCTTTAGCTGTTTCGGTTTTAGCAACACCAACTGAAACTCCGGTTCTCACGCTTTCATCTAAAATATCTTTTCCTGATGCAACAAAGGTTAGCAGTAGTAATGCAGTACTAACAGCTAAAATAAAGAATACAGGAGGATACTTCGATGATAATGTAGCTGCATTCGTATTCTCATCATCAAGTCAAGGCTCACTTACTTATTTTGGCTATCATAAGATTATTCTTGATAAAAATGAAGAGCAAACAGTTACATTTAGTGGGAATATTGGTTTAGAACCAAATTCTTATATCGTAGCAGTTTACTATGAATTGAATAATGCTTGGACTCAATTCTCAACATCTAATAGTTTTTTACCATTCACTCTTGTAAATGATGCTACAGGAATAGAACAAACAATATTGAATAAGCCAAATCTTTATCCAAATCCTGCAACAGATATTCTATATCTGCAATCAGAAGAATTAGTAAAATCAATCCGTATTATGGATATTTCCGGAAAACAGGTTATACTAATAAAGCCCCAAACTACCGGAGAAATCACCATTCCCGTGGCCGATCTTTGTAGAGGGACTTATATCCTTCAGAGTGAGACTGAAACCGGAATAAAAGTAAGTAAATTCATAAAAAAGTAAATGAATGAAAAAAGAAGTTTTTACAATCATAATATTAACATTTTCGTTGCTATCTTGCCACTGCGGCAAGACAACAACCAAGAATATTGCTGATTCTGCTATGAAAAAAGAAATTTCATTTATACCTGGCCCGCAAGCCATTATTTATAAAACAATAAAGGACTACACAAATTTAGTTCCGGTTATTATGAATAGCGAGAAAACAAAAATAGTCTCCTACCCTGCTCCTACAGATGTTTTTTATCAAGGTAAACTAGCAAAACCTACTGTTTTAAAAAATGGTTATTTACTTGATAATCGCGGAATAAATGAGAACGTGGCCTTCTTAAATTATACCTATGAAGAATATAGTAAATTGCCAGAAGCTCCTTCCATGAAAGATATGCTTTCAAGGATAACAGAAAGGAATCCATTAACAGAACTTATTAATTGTGGACTTCGTTCGCAATATACAGATGAGGTTAAAGAACTAAATAGTCTTATTGATGCTAATTTTCCAGATTGTAAGAAAGCAAAAATAAAATCTTTCAGCGTTACGCTTCAGCAATAGGTTTAACAGAATGAGAAATTCTCAAAACAATTTTAATCTACAATTTATCCTTATAAGTAATAGATTATCAGGTTACTAATCCTGATTTAATTTTTGAACAGCTTTATCTGAAAAAATAGAAAAACATAAGGTTGTTTTGAGGGGGATAACAAGGCTCCTCCTTCTGAAACTCTTTGGTAGTAGGGGTGACAAATTTTATCCTGAGACATATTAAAGACGTTTTTTTATATGTTTGTCACCACTGCTAATAAATGGAGTTAACTTTACTGAGATTATTTCCGATTCAAAAAAAGGATTAAGCTACTTTTTGCCCGTAAGGAGTTGCTTTATTTCATAACATAACAGAGACTTTGTTTGCTCCATGTCTATCTTCTGATTCAGTTCTTTCTCAACAGAAGTCACTCCTTTGTTTATGAATCCGCAGGGATTGATATAATGGAAATAATTCAGATCAGTATTGATATTGAAAGCTAGTCCGTGCATGGTTACAAAATGACTGCTGCGAACCCCAATGGCGCAGATCTTTCGAGCACGCGTAGTCTCTCCATCCAACCAAACTCCGGTGGCTCCGGATAGTCTTCCGGCTGCTATTCCGTAGTTTGCACAAACATTTATAACAGCTTCTTCAAGCAAATGAACATATTCTTTTAATCCCAGACTATAGTCTTCAAGGTTAAGAATGGGATAGCAAACTATCTGACCCGGACCATGATAGGTAATATCTCCACCACGATCAATATGATAAAGAGAAGCACCAATTCTTTTGAGTTGTTCCTCTCCTATCAGCATGTTTTGTTCCTTTCCACTTCGCCCCAAAGTATAAACATGGGGGTGCTCGCATGTTATCAGGTTATTTGTGTAAGGTTCTCCGGCAAGCTTTGCACGGACAAGTTCATTGAAAAGTTCGGTTTGCTTCTGCCATGCATCAGCGTACGAAATTAATTGCCAGTCTGTATATTCAAGTTTCATCTTTATATCTTTTTAATATCCTAAGCCCAATACGTACGTTGGATTACTATACCACCCAATTATTTTAGCATCTTTCTCTTTATCAAGCTGACGGGAAACAGGATTTCGCTTACTATAATCTATCTGCCTGCCATCAATTGTACGGCTATTATATTCCCAGAAATGAACATTTGTTGTATCTCCTTCAGCTACTCCCCATCCTACAGGTGGCACATTATCTAATTTACAGTTGATAAGTACAGCTTCGGCATAAGGATAACCCTTGCCCTTGTTTGCCGGAGAACGGGCAATGACGGCATCGTTCCCTTTTCCTATGAAAGTACAATCAACAAATACATTACCATGATTCTTATCCGTATTACGAATCCACATAAATGCACCATAACTAGATAAAGTACAATCTTTAAAAAAGGCTGCTCCTCTTCCTAAAACCGTATCTCCATCGCCATCGATGATGCAATTCTCAAGATAAGTACTTCCATTAATCTGCAAAGCATCACCAGAGCCAATTACATGAACATTTTTTAATGAGTTTCCTTGTCCCATCATTAAAAGCCCTTCAGCCTGTCCTTTAAGGTCGGTTTGAATAGTAAGATTTATCAAATCTATACCAAACCCGTTATCGGACATAAATGCTGCACGACGGGAAGGAAAAGTTCCTGGCAATTCGTTGGTCTTGATATCTGCCGGATGCGGATTAAATACTTCGTTGTTCGCATAATGAATGTGAACGCCTTCACGACTTTCCCCTTCTATTGTTACAAACCGCTTATTACGGGAATAAACTATTTCTTCATAATCACCGTTTTTTACATATATTTTCCAGCTCCCGTCTTCATCCTTTAAAGGGTCAATCATAGCGGGAGTAAAATCCGGGATATAATCCAAAGCACCCTGCACTGTATTAAAGTCTCCAGTACCATCAGCATTAACCACCAATTTGTGAATATCAGCTTTAGGCCCGGATCTCTTTGTTGTGAAACGCCATGCACTCTTTTTCGTAAAACCTTTGAAAGCAGACGTATTTATAACGCCCTTATCTATCGTCACATAATAGCTTTTACCATATTCCAGCAAATTATTATGCAGATAAATAGTAGCTGTCTTATCATGGACTATTACTGGATAGAAATGAAAACCATCAGTAAAATGACCAATGATATTCAGTTGATAGTTTGATGTATCACGTTTATTTAAGCCCGAAGGAGTGCCGGGCATTGCATTTGCATTGGTAAAATTGGTTGCTTTATATTCATAAGGCACAGAAGTATATATTGCACCTACATTACTTTGTCCTGCTGTAGGCCCAGCAGGAATACTCAAATCCAGACAGTCCACTTGTTTGTTAGTGCCTTCCTCAAACACTCTTACAAATCCTTTATTCCCAATTGTTGGTGCACTATCAAATTTCAAAACTAAATGAGTATCGGGATTTACATTAACCGCGTTCTGATCCGGAAAGCGGGATATCTGTGCCTGCATCGTTGCTGAAGTATACAACAATCCGAGAATAAAACAAAGATTGCTTTTCATGTTTGTGTTTTTTAGTTTTAAACTTCACAAAGTTAAAAAGCATTTGCAATAAACCATAATAATAGCTTTTTATATTTTGCGATTACAAGAATATAAGATAATTCCAATCATTAAAGCCCTATAAATTTATTCATTATTGTCGGCTTTCAAAACATTCACTAACTTATCTGCAATTGTCAAACAGCCACTGAAAATAGTGATATTCTAATATTATCATTATTTCAGTGGCTTAGCATTGTTTTACAACTTCTTCCAGTTCAAACTCAGACTATTCATCACAACCGACACCGAGCTACACGCCATTGCCGCACTTGCAATCATTGGATTGAGAAGCATACCGCCAAATATATAAAGCACCCCGGCTGCAATAGGAATGCCTATCAGGTTATAGATAAATGCCCAGAACAGATTTTGATGAATCAGTTGCACGGTTTGCTTGGAAAGCTTGAATGCTTTGGGCAATAACAATAAATCTGATGTAATTAGTGTTACCATTGCCACATCCATGGCAATATCGGTGCCTTTACCCATTGCGATGCTTACGTCTGCACGGGCTAGTGCCTGAGAATCATTAATTCCGTCGCCTACCATGGCTACTATCCTACCTTCGGCCTGAAGTTGTTTCACAAAATCTTCCTTGTCTTTTGGCAATGCCTCGGCCTTGAAATCGGTCAGACCTAGTTCTTTTGCCACGGCAGATGCTGTTGCTTCTCCATCTCCGGTAAGCATGCAGACCTTTATCCCCATTTCACTCAGAGCTTTCACCGCTTCTATAGAAGTTGGTTTCACCTTATCACTGATTGCAATTACCGATAAGAGGGTATTTCCGCGTCCAAAGTAAACTACACTCTTACCTTGACTTTGGTATTGTTCAATATTTGTATGCAAGTGTTCCGATACTGATGCTGCGTATTCTGTCAGTAACTTCTGACTTCCGGCCCAATAAACTGAGCCTTCACAGTTTACCTGTATGCCTTTTCCGGTGATACTTTCGAAAGATGATAAGACGGCCGGAGAAATGTCTTGTAACTGAAGTTCGTCAACAATAGCAGCAGCCAAAGGATGTTCCGATTTCAATTCTGCAGCTAAAAGAATCTCCTTTTCCTGTTGATTTCCATCATTTTCCCATAACCAGTCGGACACCGTGGGGCGACCTTCGGTCAGTGTGCCGGTCTTGTCCAGTACCACAGTATTCACCTTTCTCATTTGTTCCAGTGCTACTGCATCCTTAATCAATATATGGTTGCTGGCACCTTTGCCTATTCCTACCATCAAGGCAGTAGGTGTGGCAAGTCCCAGAGCACATGGGCATGCAATTACAAGCACTGATACTGCGGAGAGCAGTGCATGAGAGAAATATCCAACTCCTCCGAAAGATATCCAGACAATGAACGTTAATATAGACAAAGCAAGAACCACCGGAACAAATATTCCCGTTACACGATCAACTATTCTTTGCACCGGAGCTTTGCTTCCCTGAGCTTCCTGTACCATTCTGATGATATTTGCCAGCACAGTCTCCTTGCCAACCTTAGCAGCCTTGAGCACGAATGCCCCTTTCTGATTGATTGTTCCGGCAAGCACCTGGTCACCAAAGTTCTTCTCTACAGCAATCGGCTCACCGGTTATCATACTTTCATCTACAAATGAACTGCCTTCATGCACCGTTCCATCCACAGGAATCTGTTCGCCCGGGTGAACGCTTATCAAATCATTTACCTGTAATAGTGAGATAAGCACTGTTTCCTCATTGCCATCCTTGATGATGCGGGCAGTCTTTGGTTGTAATCCCATCAACTTCTTTATTGCCGATGAAGTGTTGCCTTTTGCTTTCTCCTCAAGAAGCTTTCCAATCAGCACGAATGCAATAATCATTGTTGCAGCCTCGTAATACACGTGCGGCTCAAGTCCGCGTGATGTCCAGAATTCAGGGAAGAATGTATTAAATACACTGAAAATAAAAGCGATGGAAGTACTCAGCGCAACCAGCGTATCCATATTGCTTCTGCCCAGTTTCAGCTGTTTCCAGGCATTGATATAGAACGAGTTTCCAGAAAAAAGCATTACAGGCAAAGCAAGTGCCAGCATTATTTCATGAGCATGAGGCATATCCATAAAGAGCATTGAGATTGACATCATTGGTATCACAAATATCCATGCCCCAATTGTCTTCAGTTTTAAAGTTTTATATGCTTTTCTTTGCTCCTTTTCCTGTATTTCAACAGCATTTTCTTCCTCAATAATCAAGTCATAACCAGCATCTCGCACTGCTTTCTGTAAAGCCTCGGGAGATAAAACAAGCCGGTCAAATTCAATGGAAAGGGAGTTTGCTGCCAGATTTACTGCCCCCTTTTCTACCCCGGGAAGGCCGTTTACAGTCTTTTCAACATTATTTGCGCAGCCGGCACAATGCATATTGAGCACCGGATATATTTTGTTTTCTATCTTCTTCATAAGTAATTTACTATTTATTCATCTCCATTCAACAAGCTTTTTAACTTATTGTTCGGATAATAATTGAAAGTCATGCAAATGATCTTTTAGCATGACATACATTAATATAATTCTAGAACCTGGTATCGTTATGCTATTATTGCATCCTTAGGTTAATCCTAACCTAACTATTGAAAGCTAAATTTATCAGCCTAATTGATTACTGCAAATATAACGTAACATAGGGAAATTATTAAGATTACCTTCTTTCTTTTATGTACAGTATTATAAAATTAGGTGTACACCAATTCTTAATTTACTCTACACTTGAATATTGAAAAGTGTACTGCAAAATAAAAACATGAAAGGAGATTTTCCTTTAGATAATCCCAACAAACGGGATACTAAATTAGAAGTGTAGAATAGAGATTGAGATAAAACCTCGAAGAGGAAGGACCAGGTGGATCACTATATGAATATGTTTCACGGATCTCTGCCGGCAAGGTGTTGCAGGTTAGTAGAAAGTGATCTGGCAGAAGTGCAGACACAGGAGCATTGAAACCCGTATCCTGAGAATTCTGTTGCAAGTCGACCTTATAAATAACGGTTCTGCAGCAATTGGCTCTGCAATGATGAGAACATTTGCCGTTCTGGATGCCGTATTTATGCATGCAGCAAGCCTTATTCCCTGCTTTTCCATTAAGTTCATTGCAACGGCATTCGCCCATCGCACCTGATTTTGCCAATGTGTTATGGGCACATCTGCAATGTGACAAGTTAGCCCCTGCTCCCACATAAACAATTGTGAGAGAGAGTATACAAGCTAATATGAACTTTATTCCTTTCAACATCGCTGCAAAGATATGGATAATTAAGCTATTTTTGGCAATTAATTTTCCTTATTTATTAGCTCTATTCCTTAATAAGTTTTATATTTGTAGTTGACAAAAGGATAGTTTTACAACCTTTTAAAGCAAAATAATAAGATGAAAAGAAACTCATTGGCAATTCTTCCTATAATATTGTTAGCAGGAACGGTGTTCTTTTCCTGCGGAGGAAAGAAACAAAAAGAATCAAATCAATTGACAACTGACAGTATATTGGTAAAGGAAACGTCACACCTCTTCAATGATACTAAAAAACCTGCTTGTAATCTTGATATTAATTTTGCATATATTACAAAAGCATCAAACAAGGCCATTCAGGATAGCATGAACAACAGACTGTTAGCTACCTGTTTAGGTAATGAGTATATAGGAAAAGATCCTAAAACAGCGGTTGCTCAATTTAAGGCTTCCTACGAGAAAGGGTATAAGAATGATGTTGAACAGTTCTATCTGGAAGATCAGAAAAAGAATACTGAGGAAGAGGTTAACAGTGCATGGTACAATTACAATAAAAGCATAAAGTCAAGGGTTATTTTTAATGAAGATGGCGTATTGGTTTATAGGGTTGACACTTACGACTATACCGGAGGTGCACATGGCAATCATGCTTCTCTATTTCTAAACTTTGACCTGCTTACGGGTAAACAAATTCACTTGAAAGACCTTTTTAAAGAAGGATATGAAAAAGTGCTGACCGGTCTCCTGGTAGCTCAACTGGAAAAGGATAACAAGGTAACTTCTGAGGCTGAACTGGAAGAAATAGGTTATTTCATTACCGAACCGCTCTCTCCTACTGAGAATTTCCTTTTAAATAAAGATGGGTTCACCTTCTTCTATAATGTTTATGAAATTGCTCCCTATGTTATGGGAACAACAACTATAAAACTTCCTTTTTCAGCCGTAGAATCTCTAATGAAAGAGGGCAACCCTGCAGAAGGATTATATTAATATTAATTTAAGATAAAAAACCGAACTAGAAACAATGGAGATTATTCTAAAATATTTCCCCAATTTAACTGAAGAGCAGCGCCGACAATTTACTGCTCTTTATGATTTGTATTTAGACTGGAATACCAAAATCAATGTGATTTCCAGAAAAGATATTGAAAACCTGTATGAACATCATGTTCTCCATTCTCTTGGAATAGCAAAGGTGATTGATTTCAAACCCGGAACCACTGTAATGGATCTTGGTACTGGAGGAGGTTTTCCCGGTATTCCGCTGGCCATACTCTTTCCTGAAACGAATTTTCACCTTGTAGACAGCATTGGAAAGAAAGTTCGTGTGGCTACTGAGGTGGCAAATGCCATTGGTCTGAAGAATGTTACCTTCCGCCATGCCCGTGCACAGGAGGAAAAACAACTGTTCGATTTTGTGGTAAGCCGTGCTGTGATGCCGCTTTCCGATTTAATTGAGATTATAAAAAAGAATATTTCGAAGAAGCAGATCAATGCGTTGCCCAATGGCCTCATTTGTCTCAAGGGGGGCGAACTGCAACATGAAACTTTGCCTTTTAAGAATAAAACAGTTATGTACAACGTAAGCGATTTCTTTGGTGAAGAGTTTTTTGAAACAAAGAAAGTTGTCTATGTTCCATTAGTTTAAGAATTTACTTTTATGAAAATAAAAAGATTTGAGTTCAATATGTTTCCGGTGAACTGTTACGTTCTTAGTGATGATAATAACGAAGCAGTGGTCATTGACCCGGGATGCTTTTATGAAGAAGAAAAGCTGGCGCTAAAGAATTATATAACCAGTAACGGACTTATCATAAAGCATCTGCTGAACACTCATTTACATTTAGATCATATATTTGGTAATCCTTTTATGCTGCAGGAGTTTGGTTTGAAAGCAGAAGCAAACAAAGCCGATGAGTTCTGGCTTGAAAGTGCGCCCAAACAGTCGCGTATGTTTGGCTTTGAACTGAAAGAAACTCCGGTTCCGCTGGGCAAATATATTTGCGATGGTGACATTATTACTTTCGGCAAAGTAAAGCTGGAAGCCATTCATGTTCCGGGACACTCTCCGGGAAGCTTGGTTTACTATTGCAAAGAAGAGAATTGCATGTTCTCGGGAGACGTTTTGTTTCAGGGAAGCATAGGACGGGCAGATCTGGCCAGAGGTAACTTTGACGAATTGCTGGAAAACATTTGCAGTCGCTTATTCGTTTTGCCAAATGAAACAATTGTTTATCCCGGGCATGGCGCACCCACAACAATTGGAAGTGAAAAAACCGATAATCCTTTTTTTAGATAGAAAGAAAAAAACACTATAATTACTTCAAGTAAAAAAAATAATACTATGAAAACAGATCTATTATCCGGCCGACATATTGGCATCGAAGAGAAAGATATGGAACACATGCTCGCCACCATTGGTGTAAAAAGCCTTGATGAACTGATTAACCAAACCATCCCTTCGAATATTCGCTTGAAAAAGCCTTTGAATCTTCCTGCACCAATTACCGAACGTGCTTTTACAGAACATATCTGTAAATTGGGTGCAAAGAATAAGATTTTTACTTCATATATTGGTATGGGGTGGTATGACACTATTACTCCTGCCGTGATTCAGAGAAATGTGCTGGAAAACCCGGTGTGGTACACATCTTATACACCTTATCAGTCAGAGGTTTCTCAGGGACGACTGGAAGCCTTGATGAATTTCCAGACTGTGATTACTGATTTAACAGCTATGCCATTGGCCAACTGCTCTTTGCTGGACGAAGCAACTGCTGCAGCCGAAGCGGTGAATATGATGTTCGGACTCCGTTCACGCGATCAGCAGAAATCGGGTGCCAATGTACTTTTCGTGGATGAGAAGATTTTTCCGCAGACACTTGCAGTGATTAATACCCGTGCGTTTCCTCAGGGAATAGAGGTGCACACAGGAAATTATAAAGAATTTGAATTCACCTCCAATGTGTTTGGTTGTGTTATTCAGTATCCAAATTCAGACGGTAGTATAGAAGACTACCGGGCATTTACAGAAAAGGCTCATGCTGCCGGATGTAAAGTCTCTGTGGCAGCAGATATTATGAGCTTAGTTATGCTTGTGCCACCCGGAGAATGGGGAGCAGATATCGTTTTTGGCTCTACCCAGCGGTTAGGTATCCCAATGTATTACGGAGGTCCTTCTGCTGCTTTCTTTGCTACACGTGATGAATATAAAAGAAATATGCCCGGTCGTATTATTGGCTGGTCAAAAGATAAATATGGAAAGCTGTGCTACCGCATGGCATTGCAAACACGTGAACAGCACATCAAGCGTGAGAAAGCAACTTCCAATATTTGTACCTCACAGGCATTGCTTGCCATCATGTCCGGATTCTATGCTGTTTACCACGGGGCAGACGGTTTGAAGAACATTGCCAAACGTATACATCTCACAACGGCTTATGTCAATAAGGTTCTTAAAAAGCTAGGATACAAACAGCATAATGAACAGTTCTTTGATACCATTCGTTTGTCGCTCTTCGATCAGATTACCGCCGATCAGATTCGTACCATTGCTCAGAGCAAGAAAGTGAATCTTCGCTATTTTGAGAACGGAGATGTGGGCATCAGTGTAGATGAAACAACTGATATTCATGATGTGAACGTGCTTCTTTCTGTATTCTCAATAGCTGCTGAGAAAGAATTTTCTGAGGTCAGCTCAATACCCGAAAGTGATTCTGTAAAAGAGCCATTCAAACGTAAGAGCAGCATTCTTACTCATCCTGTTTTCAAGATATATCATACTGAAACAGAAATGATGAGATACATCAAACGTCTGGACAGAAAAGATATTTCCCTGGCACATTCCATGATTTCTTTAGGGTCGTGTACCATGAAGTTGAATGCTGCTGCCGAGTTATTTCCTTTGTCTAATCCGGCATTTTCGGGCCTTCATCCTTTTGCTCCTGAAGATCAGGCAGAAGGTTTCAACTGGGTTATCTATAACTTATCTGAATATCTGAAACAGATAACCGGTTTTGCAGGAGTTAGCTTCCAACCAAACTCAGGTGCTGCCGGTGAATATACCGGACTTCGTGTTATCCGTACTTATCTTATTAGTAAGGGCAAGGGAGATCGCAACAAAGTATTAATCCCTGCATCGGCTCACGGAACTAATCCGGCATCGGCTGTTCAGGCAGGGTTTACTCCGGTAATCTGCGCTTGCGATGAATCTGGTAACGTAGATATGAATGATCTTCGTGCCAAAGCAGAAGAAAACCGTGATGATCTGGCTGCATTAATGATTACTTATCCTTCCACTCATGGTATTTTTGAGACTGAGATTAAAAAGATTTGCGAAATAATTCATTCCTACGGCGCACTAGTCTATATGGATGGAGCAAACATGAATGCTCAGGTGGGGTTCACTAATCCGGGAACCATTGGTGCAGACGTTTGCCATCTTAATCTGCATAAAACATTTGCCATTCCTCACGGTGGTGGTGGTCCGGGTGCTGGTCCTATTTGCGTAGCCAAACATCTTGTTCCTTTCTTGCCTGAACATCCTTTCACCAACGGTTCACAGAATACTGTCTCCTCCGCACCTTTTGGAAGTGCCGGCATTCTTCCTGTCACTTACGGTTATATCCGCATGATGGGGCTCGATGGTTTGAAACGAGCAACAAGCATAGCCATACTAAATGCCAATTATCTGGCTGCACGTTTGAAAGATACTTATGGAATAGTATACAGAGGTGCAAATGGTTTCGTGGGACATGAGATGATTCTGGAATGTCGCGACATATATCAGCAGACAGGTATATCAGAAAATGATATCGCCAAACGATTAATGGATTATGGTTATCATGCTCCTACCCTTTCTTTCCCTGTTCATGGCACGTTAATGGTGGAACCTACAGAAAGTGAAAGTTTAGCTGAACTGGATAATTTTGTTGATGTGATGCTTTCCATTTACAATGAAATTCAGGAAGTGAAGAATGGCACTGCGGACAAAGCAGATAATGTTCTTGTAAATGCTCCGCATCCCGAATATGAAGTAGTGGCAGATAAGTGGGAACATAGTTATTCCAGAGAAAAAGCAGCTTATCCTATTCAATCAGTTCGTGAAAACAAGTTCTGGTTAAACGTAGCCCGTGTGGACAATACACTGGGAGATCGCAAATTGCTGACTACAAGATATGAGACTTTTGAATAGATAACTTAATTATAAAATGAAGAGAGGGTAGCAAATTCTGGTTTGCTACCCTCTCTCTTTGTTTTATGATTAAGTGCTTTACATCTTTGATGCAAATTATATCGTCAGGATCGTTTCACCATTTTTCAAATAACCAGTCAGAGGCTCGCCCATATAGCGGACATCAACTCCCATTTTTGTTAAAGTGTCTGTAACGCCAAACTTATCACAGCAATCTTTACATGCTTCAACATGCACTCCCTGCCCTAGCATTTCAAGAACTTCTGTTTGTACTTGAGTATCATTTCCAACAAGTTTAGCCGAAGCTCCCCAGATAATAACATTTACCTCCTGCCACCAATCTCTTTTCTTTGAATTGATTGCATACATCGATAACATATTAAACACAGTATCTTTGTTCTCTGTGGTCCAAAGAATATTTATCTTATCCATAGCCTTTGTTTATTTGATTAGTTACAAAATCATCAAACTCTTTTATACATGTAATACCACCAGTAAGTCTCTCCGTAACTGCGACGTATTATATTGTTTTCTGTATTCGGGTTCTTTTGTTGTTTCTTCAGTTTCAGAAACTCTTTAAACTTTTGTTGAGTTGAAGGATTTACATATAAAGTTCCCTTATTCAGATAATTGCAAAGAGCTGCAGCTTCATCATAGTGTTTTGGCAGAGGAGTCTTATAAAGTACTTTATATAATTTTACTCCCCAGGCAAATTTATCCAGATTCTTATTAAGCAAGGCAGACATCATGTAATAGTCGTACGCCACTTTATTATCTATATTGTCACGATAGAAATTGCAGATGAATTTAGTATAATCCCCTTTTGCAGGAAATTCATAGTACTTATCTGATAATCGTTTTTTAATATCTCCCAGCACTGAATCCTTGTTTACAAGAGAATGATCCAAGGTGATATCATTGAGTTCTTTGGCAAAATCACTGTGGAAAGATGTTTTATCTAATATTCCGGCTATTTTCTTTGTGGCATTGAAGTGACCATTAGCCGTAGCAATAAGGACATAATTCTTTAGCATTCTAAATGAATGTGGATTTTTCTGATAATCATTATCGGCCCATTCTGAAGCTAAATGCTTTGCACCTAAATTAAAGTAAATCATTGGTCCTACAGGATATGAAATACCCTCTTTATCATAATCAAGGAATAATCCATCCGTTTTATAATCTTGCGGATATTCAAACATCTTATCAGCTGCTTTTCCCGAAAGTTCTAACGCAAAATTGCGAAGTACAGTCATTTCTCTTGTGGGATGCTGAACATCTTTCCCAACAAGCAAGGCTGGCTTAAAATCTCTATTCTGAATGGAATGATCTATCGCCATTTCATCTCTGAAACAATCATTGGTATTTGCCATACTAGCTGTTATGGCACAAAGCACTACCAGCCAAAGGATGTTTGTATAAGTCCATCTGGTATATGATTTAATTCTGTTTCCTAACGGCATAAAGTGCTGCTTGATTGCTACAAAAAAGAAAAAGAATATAAGTAATAAATGTGGCAATAGACTTACTCCACTTTGACCTGCAGGAATAGCGGGACAAGTGCCAAACAGTGCCTGAGAAGCTGTTGAATTGGGGAAGATAATAAATTTTGCCAGCAGGAATAGAAAAAGGTATAATCCTGTACAAATTAACAAGATAGGCGTTTTATCTCTATTATTAATAGAAGAAGGACGACATAGTAAAATGATCCCCAAGAAGTAAATGGCATAACTGCCCGATAGCACAAAAAACAATAAAGGGAACAACCAGCATACGGTTATGATACTTTTACTGGAGTCTTGTATTCTCTGAAAGAAAAAGTAGCTTAACAATATAAATAATGTCCCAAGTATATAGGTAAACATCGACTCCGCTTGAGCCATTAAATAGATTGAGCGCCCTACGTTAGTTATGATTATAAGGAGCAAAAACGACGGTATATATGAAAGGATAAAATACTTCTTGTTAAAATCAAAAGATTTATAGGTAAGCCGCTGAATAATCAACAATAGAATTGTGATAATAAGCGCTCCCAGACAAGGGCTATGCAAATACTGGGTAAAGAAACCGGCCAGATAGAGAAGCACTCCGCCCGGTTGACTAATTTTTTCCAGGAAGAAAGATCTGTTATTTACAAAGAGAGAGAAATCTTCCGTCGTACTTAATAAGTAGCGAAAGTTAACTGATAAATAAACGAAACTGAATATAATGAAAAGAAGCCCGCTAACAAGAGATATGGTGCGGGCTGCTTTCTTTTCTGAATGCGAATTATAACTATACATATATTTTTTCTATTCCATTTTACGCAACACAATAGCCGAACGAGCTGGAATATAAAGTTTCAGCCATTCTTTGTTTTCACCCTTATAAAGAGCATCAAAGTTAGTAAAATGTGTTATACTATCATCCGTTAATCCGTTTCCACCAAGCTCTTTTGCATCAGTATTTAATACTGTTTCGTATGAGCCGGGCTCAACAAGGAATCCATAATCAGTAAATGACTTGGATGGATTAAAATTAAATACAAAAACAAGGTTTTTGCGCTTGTATGCCAGAATCTGATCACCGTCATTATGCCAGATTTCTTGTATAGGTAAAGTTTGGAAACTAGTTGTTCCCTCAATAAGTTCTATCATTCTTGAATCAAAATCTGCAAGATAATGATAGGTCAATGTTTTACGATCAACAAGATCCCATTGACGACGGGCATATTTGCAGGACCAACCATTGCCTTCACGTGGAAAATCAATCCATTCAGGATGTCCAAACTCATTTCCCATGAAGTTTAGGTATCCTCCGTTTATGGTTGTAGCAGTAATTAAACGAATCATCTTATGAAGAGCTAAACCACGATTCACTTTGTAGTTCTCGTCTCCTTTCTGCATGTGCCAGTACATATCAGCATCAATCAAACGGAATATAATTGTTTTATCTCCCACCAATGCCTGATCATGACTTTCTGTATACGAAATGGTTTTCTCTTCTTTACGGCGATTAGTTACTTCCCAGAAAATGGATGACGGTTTCCAGTCCTCATCAATCTTTTCTTTTATTGTTTTAATCCAGTAATCGGGAATATTCATTGCCATGCGATAATCAAATCCGTAACCACCATCTTCCTGTTTAGCAGCAAGACCAGGCATTCCTGATACCTCTTCAGCAACAGTAATAGCATGTGGATTTACCTGATGCACCAGCTTATTTGCTAATGTAAGATAACATATTGCATTGTCGTCCTGATGACCGTTATAATAATCGTTATAATCAACAAAAGCTTCTCCCAAACCATGACTATGATATAACATTGAAGTCACCCCGTCAAAACGGAATCCATCAAACTGATATTCATCAAGCCAGAATTTGCAATTAGAGAGTAAGAAATGCAGAACTTCATTTTTACCGTAATCAAAGCAAAGCGAATCCCATGCCGGATGCTCTCTTTTAGCACCCTGATAGAAATACTGGCAAGGATCACCAGCAAGGTTAGCCAGTCCTTCCACTTCATTCTTAACTGAATGAGAATGGACAATATCCATAATTACAGCAATGCCCAATCCGTGAGCAGTGTCAATGAGTTGTTTCAGTTCTTCGGGAGTTCCGAAGCGTGAAGATGCTGCAAAGAAGTTAGATACATGGTAGCCAAAACTTCCATAATATGGATGTTCCTGAATTGCCATTATCTGAATACAGTTATATCCTGCCTTTACAATTCGTGGAAGTATTCTTTCACGGAATTCATTGTATGTTCCCACCTTTTCCTCTTGTTGAGCCATACCAATGTGGCATTCATAGATTAAAAGCGGATCTGTATTAGGAGTAAATGAAGTTTTACTGAATTGGAACTTCTCCTCAGGATTCCATACCTGAGCCGAGAAGATTTTTGTAATATCGTCCTGCACCACACGGGTAGCCCAGGCCGGAATACGTTCACCTTGTCCGCCGTTCCAATGAATATTCAGCTTATATAATTCACCATGTTGTAACGCATCGGCCGGTAATTCTAATTCCCAATTACCGTTATCGATGCGTTTCATGGCATAAGTTTCTTTCTCTTTCCAGTCACTGAATGTACCAATCATATAAATCTGAGTGGCATTAGGAGCCCATTCACGAAAAACCCAACCATCATTTGTTCGGTGTAAACCAAAATACAAATACCCCGTAGCAAAGTCCGAAAGGTTGCTTTTTCCATTTTCGGTCAATTCAGACTCTTTATTGAGTGCGTACTCATAGCGCCCTACTATTGCTTTCTTGTATGGTTCAAGCCATGGGTCTCTGTCTATTAAATTCAGTGTCTTATTCATAGAGATTATTTTGGATTATTTTAATTAAGCCAATACTTTTACAATCACTTTCTTTACTCCGGTTTCAGTTACACCAGGTGCATGTCCGTCTTCAGGGAAGAAGATGGCAAACATTCCGGGTTTAACAGGAATATAGCTCTCAGCCAATCCTTCAAAGAAAGTGATATCCTTTTCTTCATTGTAAGCAGCATCAGCCGGTTTACAATCTACAGCAGGAGTATATCCCATGACTTCAACTCCTGAAAGTGGAATCTGGATATCAATAAATTTATTGTGAGTTTCCAGTTTTGCCTGTTCTTTTGTTTTTGGGTTAGTCTGTGCTATATTTACGACTAAATCTTTGCCTTTTAATTCTGTCTTTCCAATTTCCATTTCTGAAAGATTGTGTGATTTCAGGAATTCAACAGCCTGAGCAAAAAGAGGATTCAAAGAGACATATTTGTCTAAATTTTCAATTTTATCTACTATCATGATTTAATTATTTAGTTGATTAATATAATTTTTTATTCAAATTCATCTATTGTGTAATTGGTGAAATCGCAGAAGCGTTTCATCTGCTTAAATATATCAGATACATTATCCAGCATATATTTATCTAAGAAGAATTCATCGGGCACCTGGTAAGCGCAGGAATAATCTTTGCACTTAAGATAATCAATATATTTAAAGTCTTTTGGAAAACCTTTGGGTGCGGTTTTCAAGAAACTCTCTCCTATTACTGGGAAATATTTCTTAAAAGCAGGATCTTCAACAATAGATAAATATTCATCTATATTATCATAAACCGACTGCCTGAGAGCCTTCAATATATTTGGTGGTGGACAGTAACTGCCTCCGGCCAGAAGACAGTTTCCCAGCTGCAGATGTACATAATATCCGCAATGCTCAGATTTCTTTCCTTTGGCATTTATGTATCCGCCAAAATGTATCTTATAGGGTGTTTTATCGGGTGAGAAACGGGTGTCTCTATATATGCGGTACGTGCAGTCCTTTGCCTGAATACCTTTTATATCTTCGTCGAAAAGAGCTATTCGGTCAATAATTACAGTCAATAACTTTTCAAATTCAGATTGCGCTTTCAAATAATCTTCTTTGTGTTCGTTAAACCATTCACGATTATTATTTACTGAAAGTTCCTTTAAAAACTGAAATATAGTAGGTATATTCATCGTCCTATTTTCTTTTTAACACTACAAACTTACAAAAATATAATTGTATAATCCTACAATTTAAAATAAAAATAAGGCAAGAATCTATTCTTAAGCCATTTTGACCACATTAAGCAACTGATTATGCAATTTGCCATTTGTAGCTAAAACCTGATGTCCGGAATAGAATGTGTCTCCTCCTTCAAAATCGGAAACTTTACCGCCTGCCTGCATTAGGATTAATGATCCTGCAGCAATATCCCATGGTCCAAGATTAGTCTCAATCCGTGCCTCAAATCGTCCTGCTGCAATATAGCAAATCTCAGCTGCTGCTGCCCCTTCCAAACGCAATCCTCCAACCGTTCCGTAAAGTTCCTGAACAAGATGAAGGGCCATTGGCTTATACTCCTTATAGTTATAAGGGAAGCCCAGAGCTATGAAGGCAGTATCCATATTGTTCACATCGGAAACATGAATCTCCTGACCGTTTAAGTATGCTTTACTTCCTTTCCATGCCCAGTAACATTCATCACGGCACACCTCATAAACAACTCCAACCAAGAGCTCTTTCTTGTTTCTCAATGCAATGCTGACGCAATACGGAGCATTATTATGGATATAGTTTGTAGTTCCATCAAGAGGGTCAACTACCCAGCAATACTCTTCGTCTCCATGAAAGCCCGAACCTTCTTCTGCAATAAAACCTGCTTCAGGAAGAAGCTCGGATAAACTGGCCACGATTCTACGTTCCGACTCTTTATCCACATAAGACACATAGTCGTGTGAGTTCTTTTCTTCTACCCTCTCTCTATCAAAGCTTATACGTTCTTCCCTAAGAAAGGCTCCTGTTTTAACAGCAAGTTCACGTACTTTCTCAGTAATTATTTCTAAATCTAACATACCTATTTACTTTTTAATGAAACAAATGTACAGATTATTAATGTAAATAAGGCTATAAAATGGTGCATAAATTAAGTTGCAGAATGTTAATTCAGCAATTTTCTGCAGATTATTCACCAATATTTTTCAGCCATTCAGCAATGGATTTTATTTCATGGAGAATGGTTTTAAATTGCTATCAATAGCCTTATAAAGAAAATACTCCCTGCATATCTTAATCGGTATACAGGGAGTATTTATTATTCTTTTGCGATAAAAAGCAATTACTTACCAGGCATAATTTATACCAAAGCTAAGCAGTTCTTTAAACTGGAAGTAACTGGCTCCTGCTTCACGGTTCACACCATCATCAAATCGTCCGTGAAAGAATAGTTTCGTAGACAAATAGCGGTTCAACACAAAGTTGAATGTATTTTCCCACTCTGCTTCCACTTTTTTGTAACTAGTAAAGTAATACAGACGAGATTCCCAAACAACAGACGGAATAATGGTCCATTTCAAGTTAGACTGAAATTTAGAACCGACATCATTAAGGAAAGATTTACCTTCCTGTAGTCCAAACTGTGTTTCATCAATGTTTTTATTTCCTACATAACGCAAATTATAAGCTCCCGGAGAAATGAATACAGATAACGTTAAGTTTTTCTTGTTAAGCTTATAGTCCATACCGACACTTAATATCAAATTTGCAGGATTAAGAAAGGCTGATACCAATTGGCTTGTATTTGACTTATAATTGTGAAAGAACTGAGTGTTAAATTCACCCGAGATTGTATAATACCAGTTAGATGCAGCTTTTATACCTAACTTACTGGAAAGACGAAGCAGGTCGGTGTTTATTCTATATTGGCGAACCGTATCAGAACTTACAGTATTAAATCCTACTTTTGCTTCAAATGTATTATCAAACTGAATTTTTTGCTGATCGTTATAGTTGGCATTTAACTGAAGATTCATTAATGCACTGTTAGTACTTTCACCTCCCTGATACCAATTATTTGATATGTAATTCTGTGTAAATTGCAAAGATCCATTTCCACCTGTATACCAGAAATTAGGTTTCTGTATAGTCACCTGCACTTTCTTTGCATGAGTAGTCATCGGTTCCGGTTTAAACAGACTTACCACTGACGTTTTAGGCCTTAAATTATCTGTTTCAGTCTCATTATAAATTGATTGTCTGTCAATATTATCTTCAAAGTTGACAACAAGTTCCGGATGAGAAAGATAAACAGTGAGCAAAGCTTTGTTTACAATATGATTCACTCTTCTTGTTTCATTGAATGGACTCATATCGATAGGGAATAGCTCTTTAACAGGATATCCATCCTCTTTAATGCCAAAAGACTTCCATTTTTTAGGATTAAAAACGTCCACTACCGGAGAATAGTAAAATGTCAAAGGCACAAAAAGCCTGTAATATTTAGGATTCAGCTTAATGTATCTTTCAGGAACAGAATCATTATTTATAGAATCTAATATTCCAAGATGTCGATTGTACAAAACTGTTAGTGAATCACTGTACTTTTTCAGGAATGGAGATTGTATAGTATCCTGACGAAGCTTATTTAAAGACGTTTGCTCTCTTTTTTCATTGGCAGATAAGGAGAGCGTAAAGAACAATAATACGAGTAAAGTAATCTCTTTTTTCATAATCTTAATTAAAAAACTAATAAAACACAAAGCTACAACTAAAAATTCAAATAGCGTAATGATTCCCAAAATAATGTTTTTTATATTAATTTTCGGCAGAATACTTATTTTCTTCTTCTTTTTTTGTAATTTTGCACTTTTTAAAAGGTCTACAAAACCGCATAATTAATTATAATAAAATAGTATTGTCGTGGGAGAAACAAAGTACATCTTCGTCACAGGAGGAGTTGCCTCTTCATTAGGTAAAGGAATTATTGCATCATCTATTGGTAAGCTTCTTCAAGCAAGAGGTTATAAGGTGACTATCCAGAAATTTGATCCTTATATCAATATTGACTCGGGAACACTTAACCCATACGAGCATGGAGAATGTTATGTCACTGTTGACGGTCATGAATGTGACCTTGACTTAGGACACTACGAGCGTATGTTGGACATACAGACTACTAAAGCTAATAACATTACAACAGGACGTATCTATAAAAGCGTAATAGATAAGGAACGTCGTGGTGATTATTTAGGTAAAACCATTCAGGTGATACCTCATATTACTGACGAAATTAAACGTAATGTCAAGTTCCTTGGCAGTAAAAGCAAATATGATTTCGTAATTACAGAGATAGGTGGAACTGTAGGTGATATTGAATCGCTTCCATTTGTTGAAGGTATGAGACAGCTTCGCAGGGAATTGGGTAATTCTGCGCTTTGCGTGCACTTAACTTATGTTCCTTTCATTGCAGCTGCTAAAGAACTGAAAACAAAGCCAACTCAGCATTCTGTTAAACAATTACAGGAATTAGGAGTTCAGCCCGATATTCTGGTACTAAGAAGTGAATATCACTTGAGTGACAGTTTAAGAAAGAAAGTTGCACTATTCTGTAATGTAGAAGATAGAGCGGTAGTTCAATCTACTGATGTACCAAGCATTTACGAAGTTCCGTTAATGATGCAGGAACAAGGACTTGATGAAACAATCCTGTTAAAGATGGGTCTTCCTGTTGGTAATAAACCCGATCTTGATTCCTGGAAAGCATTTATAGCAAGAAGAGCAAAAGCAACTCAAGAAGTCAAAATTGCCCTTGTTGGTAAATATGTAGAGCTTCAGGATGCATATAAATCTATTCTGGAATCTCTTTCTCAGGCAGCTACATATAACGACCGTAAACTGAAGGTTGAATATGTTCAGAGTGAGAAACTAACTGATGCTAATGTAGCAGAGAAACTATCAAAAGTAGATGGTGTTGTTATATGTCCGGGATTCGGCCCAAGAGGTATAGAAGGAAAGTTTGTTGCTGCTAAATACTGTCGTGAAAACGATATCCCAACATTTGGTATCTGTCTTGGTATGCAATCTATTGCTATCGAGTTTGCAAGAAATGTACTGGGATATGCAGAAGCCAACTCAGTTGAGATGGACGAAAGCACTAAGTATCCGGTAATTGATATCATGGAAGAACAGAAAGCAATTACCAACATGGGTGGAACAATGCGTCTGGGTGCATTTGAATGTGTGATAGATAAGAAATCTAAAACATACGAAGCTTATAAGAAAGAACATATACAGGAACGTCACCGTCACCGTTATGAATTCAACAACTTCTACAAAGCCGAATATGAAAAAGCCGGAATGAAGTGTGTGGGTATTAATCCGGAATCCAACTTAGTGGAAATTGTAGAGATACCAACTCTTCGTTGGTATATAGGTACACAGTTCCATCCTGAGTATAGTAGTACGGTGCTTAATCCACATCCTCTTTTTGTTTCTTTTATCAAGGCTGCAATTAATAAATAGGACTAAAAAATAATAATGTATAACTTGTAATTATGGACAAAAACACCCTAGTAGGATTTGGACTGATTGCTGCTGTGCTGATAGGGTTTACCTTTTTAACTCAGCCTAGCCAACAACAACAAATTGCTCAGAAACGCTATCAGGATTCCATTCAAGCTTTGGCTCAAAAAGATGCGGCCAGCAGAGCTGAAGCTGATTCAGCTTTGACTAACACGGCGATAGCCCAAGCGCAAATGGTTGATTCTACAGCGACCTTCTACAATGCAACAAAAGGAAATGAAAGTTTTACTACTGTTGAAAATGATTTAGTAAAGCTTACCTTGTCAAACAAAGGAGGGCAAGTTCGTTCGGCTGTGTTGAAGAAATACAACGGACAGGATAAAAAACCTTTGGTGCTATTTGACAATGCCGATGCCAGCATGAATTTTTTCTTCTATAACAATAAAGAAAAAATAGAGAGTAAGAATTATTATTTTCAGGCTGTAAACAAGACAGATTCTTCTGTGACTATGCGTTTGGCTGTTAGCGACAGTAGCTATATTGATTTCGCTTACACCATGCATAAAGGAAACTACATGGTCGATTTAAGTGTTAAAGCTACTGGCATGGCCGATAAGCTTTCTCCTTCAATCAATTACATGGATATTGAATGGAATCAGAAATCTCGCCAGCTGGAACGTGGATTTAAATACGAGAATCGTTATGCTTATATTATGTATAAGTATGATGGCGCTGATACAGAAAAAATGTCAGAAGGTAAAAGCAGCGATGCTTCTATAACAGGACGTTTGAAATGGATTGGTTATAAGAATCAGTATTTCTCTACCGTCTTTGTTGCAGATCAGAATTTCGACAAGTGTGCATTGAAGTCTAAAGTGGAAAATGAAGGCAGTGGCTATCTCAAAGACTACTCTTCTGCGATGAGCACATTCTTTGATTCTAAAGGAGCTAAGGCTACCAACATGCATTTCTACTTTGGTCCTAACCATTACAAGACACTGAAAGCTTTTGATTCAGTTCGTGAAGGAAATGACAAACTGGAACTTGACCAATTGGTTCCACTGGGATGGTCTGTTTTACGTTGGATTAATATAGTGTTCACTATTAATCTTTTCGACTGGCTTTCAAGTCTTGGACTAAGCATGGGTATGGTTCTTTTGTTTATGACTATCATTGTAAAAATAGTAATTTTCTATTTTACATATAAATCATACATGTCGTCAGCTCGAATGAGAGTTCTGAAGCCACAGATTGATGTGATTGGTCAAAAGTACCCCAAGAAGGAAGATGCCATGAAGAAGCAGCAAGAAACAATGGCCCTTTACAGTAAATACGGTGTTAGCCCAATGAGCGGCTGTTTGCCAATGTTGCTGCAAATGCCAATCGTTATCGCGCTCTTCATGTTTGTACCAAGTGCCATTGAATTGCGTCAGCAAAGCTTCCTTTGGGCTTCCGACCTTTCTACCTATGATGCATTCATTACCTGGAAAACCTCTCTTCCATTTATTGGAAACCACCTGAGTTTGTTCTGCTTGTTGATGTCTGCAGCCAATATCCTTAATACTAAGTATACAATGGCTCAGCAAGATACCGGTCAGCAGCAAATGCCGGGTATGAAAGCAATGATGTACGTAATGCCGGTAATGTTTATCTTCATCCTGAATGACTATGCAGCCGGATTGAACTACTACTACTTGATTTCTACATTGATTAGTATCTTCACAATGATTGCTCTTCGTAAATTTACAGACGAAGAAAAGTTACTTGCCAAACTTGAAGCTAACAAAAAGAGTCCTAAAAAGAAATCAGGATTGATGGGTAAGTTAGCTCAGATGCAAGAAGATCAGGAACGTATGGCTAAGGAACGTGATCGTTTGAGAGCTAAGCGTGGAGCTAAATAATTCATAATTGAATCATATATTCAGGAGGCGGAGATAGTTTTATCTTCGCCTCTTTTTTTTAATAAAGATCTCTAACTTATCTCATCATTTCCGTTTAATGCAGTCCAGTAGTTACTTATAGCATTGGATATAAAACAGAACTCCTTTTGCTTTTTAATATACCTTTTTATTTTGCTTATGAGCTGCGCAGGTCGCAATGGCGAGTTGTGCAAGTCGCTACCATCAAGTTGCGCAGCTCGTGAAAAAGATTACCTGAAAGAATAGTAAATTAACACGGAATGATTACTTTCGCATAACGAATAAATAATTCATTTTAATTATATGAAAAAATCAAAATTAGTAATGATGTCAGCAGCACTTATGCTTGCCGGATCAGTTACGGCTGAAGCAGCGGGAGACAAAAAGGAACCGCTGATAGGTAAGTCTGACATTGTGATCAAGGGCGGACGAATGACTCCGGAAGCTCTCTGGGCAATGGGACGTATCGGCGGATTCAATGTATCGCCCGATGGGAAGAAGATTGTCTACACAGTGGCTTACTACAGCGTTCCACAGAACAAGAGTAACAGAGAAGTCTTTGTAATGAACGCAGACGGAACCGCTAACCAGCAGATTACTCACACACCATTTGGCGAGAATGAGGCTATCTGGATTAAAGGTGGCAGTAAGATTGCTTTCCTTTCTTCAGAAGGCGGTAGCAGCCAACTGTGGGAGATGAATGCCGATGGCAGTGATCGCAAACAGCTTTCCAAATTCGACAAGGATATTGAGGGATTCTCTTTCTCACCAGATGGTAAGAAAGTGCTATTCATCTCACAAGTAAAGTATGGTAAATATACAGTAGATAAGTATCCCGACCTTCCCAAAGCCAGCGGATTGGTTGTTGAGGACCTGATGTACAAGCACTGGGATGAATGGGTTACTACAGTGCCCCATCCTTTTGTGGCCGACTTTGATGGTTCTGCTCTTGCGAATATCTCAGATATTATGGTAGGTGAACCTTACGAATCGCCTATGAAGCCATTCGGAGGCATAGAACAACTGGCATGGGATGCGAAGGGCGAGAATATCGCCTACACTTCCCGAAAGAAGACAGGCAAGGAATATGCCTTTTCTACCAACTCAGATATCTATGTTTATAATCTGGCTACAAAGCAGACTAAGAACATTACCGAAGGAATGATGGGGTACGATCAGAACCCACAGTATTCTCCTGACGGAAAGTACATTGCCTGGCAGAGTATGGAGCACGATGGTTATGAAAGTGACCAGAACCGCTTGTTCGTTATGAACCTTGCTACCGGAGAAAAGAAGTTTGTAAGCAAAGCGTTTGACTCAAGTGTGGAAGGTTTTATCTGGAATGCAGACAGCAAGAGTCTGTTCTTTACCGGTGTATGGCATGCCACTTCTCAGATCTACAAGGTAGATATTGAAGGCAAAAAGCAGCAAAAACTAACCGAAGGTGTTCACGATTACGGCGCACTGAAACTGATGGGCAAACAATTGCTTGCTGCACGTCACTCCATGAGCATGGGCGATGAAATCTACACCGTGTCAATGAAAGGCGAAGCTAAACAGCTTACATTCGAAAACAAGCACATCTATGATCAGGTAGAGATGGCAAAGGTAGAAGAACGTTGGATTAAAACTACTGATGGCAAAGAGATGCTTACCTGGATTATCTATCCTCCAAAGTTCGATCCGAGCAAGAAGTACCCTACTCTGCTTTACTGTGAAGGCGGTCCTCAGTCACCGGTAAGCCAATTCTGGTCATACCGCTGGAACTTCCAGATGATGGCAACTAACGACTATATAATTGTAGCGCCCAACCGTCGCGGACTACCAGGCTTCGGTAAGGAGTGGAACGAAGAGATCAGTGGCGACTACGGTGGTCAGTGTATGAAGGATTACTTCTCGGCAATAGACGAGATGGCAAAGGAACCTTATGTAAATGCTGACAAGTTAGGCTGTGTAGGTGCCAGCTTCGGCGGATTTTCTGTGTACTGGCTTGCCGGACACCACAACAAGCGTTTCAAAGCATTCATCGCTCACGACGGAATCTTCAACATGGAGCAGCAATATCTGGAGACAGAAGAGATGTGGTTCGCCAACTGGGACATGGGCGGTGCTTACTGGGATAAGAATAATGCCACAGCACAGCGCACATTTGCCAACTCTCCTCACAAGTTTGTAGACAAGTGGGATACTCCTATCCTCTGCATCCACGGAGAGAAAGACTACAGAATCCTTGCTTCTCAGGGTATGTCGGCATTCAATGCTGCCAAGCTTCGTGGCATCCCTGCACAGTTGCTTATCTATCCTGACGAAAACCACTGGGTGCTTCAGCCACAGAACGGTATTCTATGGCAAAGAACATTTGCTGCATGGCTTGATAAATGGTTGAAATAATACGTTTCACCAAATTATAAAAGTAAAGGCTGAACTCACACAACGAGTTTAGCCTTTACTTTTATGACCGTTTCAGTAATCAAAATGCAGATAATCATCCCATCAAAACAGAACCATTATTTAGCTTATTTTGTTATTCTACACATCACCGCGTTTAATAAAAAATTGTTAAACATGAAAAGAAATATTAAGATCTTCACTCCAATGAATTAATTTTATGCATACTTTCACTTCACATTTAGTTAAACAAATAAACATATAAATATTATGAACTATACATCCCGTTATTCCAGATTTATTTTGCTTTTATGCACATTTGGTCTGTTAACCTCAGCTACCAATGTGAGTGGGAAAACTCCTAAAAAAGCATTCTCAGTTAAACAAGATCTGACTAAAAGCACCACCAGCAAAAAGTACATCTACTTAACCTTTGATGATGGTCCGCTAAACGGTAGTGAATATATCGACAGTGTTGTCTTGGCCGAAAAGATCAAAATAAGTGTCTTTCTGGTTGGCGAACACGTTATGAAAAGCAGAAAAATGGATAACTACTTCAAATACTACGAAGAGAATCCTTATATCGATGAGTATAATCACAGCTTCTCTCATGCAAATAATCACTACGATTTGTTTTATAGTAATCCTGATCAGGTGGTATCTGATATTCAAAAAAACAATCAATTGCTTAAGTTGCCGAATAAGATCGTCCGCCTTCCGGGAAGAAATATGTGGCGCATTGGCAACCGTAAGAAGGATGACGTTGAAAGCGGATCAAAAGCAGCTGATAAGCTGGCACAATCAGGTTATAAGGTTGTAGGCTGGGACCTTGAATGGGAACATAATGGCGCTACCGGCAAACCGGTACAAACCGTTGATGAAATGTATAATGAGATATGCCGGAGAGCAGAAGACAATTCAACCTTTACCCCAAATAATGTGGTGTTGCTGCTCCATGATGAAATGTTCCAGAAGAAATGGGAAGAAAGCGAGTTAAAGCAACTTATCGATAAATTGCGTAAAAACAAAGATTTTGAATTTGAGCAGATGCGTTTCTATCCCCGGTAAGTTTTATTATAATAATATATAAATGATAAGCTCTTCAGCTAAAGGAAAAGTCCTTTGCTGAAGAGCTTTTTTAAATCTATCATCCCTATTAAGTGCAGATAATCATCTGGTTAAAGGTAAAACCTTTGCTCCTCTTACTTTGTTATTTAATAAGAAACTGACTTTTATTAAAACAACTATTCATGAAAACAAATGCTAAAATCTTCGCTCTAATATTTATGTTGATAACTTCATGTGCAACATTAGATCAACAATCAAATGTTAGTTTTCAGGTTTTCTATGATCAGTTGGGTCCTTACGGCCAATGGGTTGATTATGATAACTATGGCTACGTATGGGTTCCCTATGCAAGAGAAGACTTTGCCCCCTATTCCACCAACGGTCACTGGGTATACACTCAATATGGCTGGGCATGGATGTCTGATTATTCCTGGGGATGGGCACCATTCCATTACGGACGATGGGGATTTACAGACGCATTTGGATGGTTCTGGGTGCCTGGCTATGAATGGGGACCTGCATGGGTTTACTGGCTTCAGGGAAACGGTTACTACGGTTGGTCGCCTATAGGACCGGGTATGAGCATAAACTTCATTTACGACGGAAGATACGACAGGTATCGTGACCATTGGTGCTTTGTGAGAGACCGTGATTTTGGAAGGACTAATATATATCGTTACTACGCTAATCCTTCTGATCACGAAAGAATTATGAGAACTTCCACAACTATAGATCGTACCTATAATGACAATAAACGGCGCAGCACTTATGTGTCCGGCCCCGATCGTGATGCTGTTCAAAGAGCATCGGGCAGAACAATTACGCCTTATTCCATCAGAGAGAGCAACAGGCCTGCACAAGAAATCGAGAACAAGCAGATGCGTATATACCGACCTCAGATTGACAGGAACAGTAACCCCAGAAAACCAGCACCCGATGGTGTAATAAGGAAAGACGAATTAAGGCGTAACCCGATAAGAGATGTTCCAAACAGGAATCAGAACGTAACTCCGATAGAAAGGCCCACCACTCAGCCAGAGAAGAGAGACGTGCCAAGAGATATTAATGTGCCGCCCGTTAGGCAACAAGATATGAATCAGCCTACTCGTCCTTCTAAATCAGATTCGCCCGACAGGAATAAGCCCGACAGACGACAGGATGTTACAACACCGCAAAAGAGTACTCAACCCGAGCGAAACCGGACCACAAGTCCAAAGCGGGATAACACTCCTACAGAGCAATCAAGATCAACAGATCAGAAAGAAAAATAAAAGCCGGAAAGGGATTCAGATTCTAATCAGAAATAAGGAATAGATCAACATATTCAGTGAACGAAAGCAACACATTAATAGTATTATAGTGTTGCTTTCGTTCGCTAAACTGTATCGTTTGCAAAGGTTAATATCATGAACAAATGTTCATAATTAAAATAGATTTAATACCTTTGTACAAATATTAAAGAAAGAATGGCACGCACAAAAAAGAACAGACTCATACAAATGGCTCCCCATTTTAATGGATTCAAGCCTCAGGGATTGCACCATAAATCAAATTCAGAGGTCATTATCAACTTTGAAGAATATGAAGCATTAAAGCTCTGCGACTATGAACTCTTTACACAAGCCGAAGCTGCAGCCTTGATGAATATCTCCCGACCCACATTTACCCGCATTTATGAAAGCGTCAGGCGTAAAATAGCCAAGGCTTTCATAGAAGGCAGCCAGATTGTATTTGAAGGTGGCAACGTAAATGTGATTCAGTGGTATAGGTGTAGTGAATGCGATATAGCATTTACACTCACTGACGATACAAATCCACATTGCCCATTGTGCCAAAGTAAAACTATAACCCTTAACAGCTAATTCAATGATTATTTCAATATCCACAAACAAAAATAATGTAAAAGCTACCGTTTCACCTCATTTTGCCAGGTGTGAATGGTTTTGCTTACTCAATACAGATACTAAAGAATATTCATTTATTGAAAACCCATTGTTCAACCAGCAAAATCATGTAGGGCCTCATGTTGTGGAACTATTAATAAAGAAAGGCATCAGTGCCGTTATAGCCGGTAGGTTTGGGGCGAAAGTGATAGATACCCTCATTAAACAAAACATTCAGATGATTATTCCCGACTCTTCAAAGACAATAGCAAAAATTATAAACCAATTAAAATAAAACAAGATGAAGATTGCCGTTCCAACAAGAGCCTATGCAGTTGATGACCACTTTGGCCATTGCGAAGCTTACACTATCTTTACGGTGGATGAGAATAAAAATATTATAAGCATAGAATCACTACCGTCTCCTCAGGGCTGTGGTTGTAAAAGTAACATTGCCTCAGTTCTTCAACAAATAGGAGTCACCGTTTTGCTTGCCGGAAACATGGGCGATGGTGCTTTAAATGTATTGACTAATCACAATATTAAAGTTTACAGGGGTTGCACCGGTGATGTAACCGCACTTGTCAATAAGTACTTAAGCGAAGGGATTAATGATTCCGGCGAAAGCTGTCATCACCATGATGATGAAGGAGCCGATCATCAATGTAATCATCATTGATACTATACATCAAGATATGAAACGGATAATGAAACCTTCCGGCAAAGGGACGGTTTCATCGTTTTATAGTGCAACCAAAGCCTGAATGGAGCCATGAAGCAGATAAATAGTACCTTTCTTAGCTCTCTTTTTATCAACCATCCATTTACTCCTTGAATACGCATATTATATATATTTAGCTTAACAAAGATGTTACTTTTCTGGAATAATCCACTTAAAAAGGTTGATTATTATTCTTTTTGCCAAATGATAATGAATGGATAAAGCTTAGATTAAAAACTATTCAGTCCCTCTATTTATGATGTATTTATACACTCCCATACACATCTCATGACTTTCTTCTTCAGACATATCAGCTAATTCACAAATTTCATTCAATGCCGGCATCCATTTATTTGCAACATTCTCTTGAAGCCGAGGAATATTGAAGTCGAAATTATCTTCATCAGAGAGAAAAGGTATCATGTGACATTGATAAATCACATATAATCCATTCCCGCTTTTTGATAAAAAATAGAACCAGTAAGGGAATTCACTATCAAGTTTATAGACATATTTTCTTACCTCTGGTATTTCCCACATATTCTTTCCCAGATCATCGAATCCATTGAAAGAAAGGTTAACTTTTTCTCTGAAATATAATGCAAAGCATTCATTATCTAAAAGTGCTGAAAGAAGAGCTAACGGGGCAGATATATCTTGTTTCAGGATCTCTTCTTTTGTAATAACAACATCAAGTGAGTCAACACCAGCCTCAATTAGTTGAGCCAACTTTTTCTTTTGTTCATTCATAATAATTAGTTTAGTAAGGAGATATTAAATTGAGGCGCGAAGATAGGTTAATTATTTTAACCTTACAATATATAATTGAATTTGTTTTTCAAAATTTCCCACTTATCCCACTAATTTCTATCTCTATCTTAAATCAAATTAGCTTCCCCTTTTCAGTCATTCGATATTGCTGTTTTGAGCTTGTGGGTTTATCGGGAATGGTTAATTCAATAAGTCCGCTTTGCAAAGCCGGTTTTATATATAATTCTCTTAAATTCTTTTCATCTTTCAGCCCCAGAGCATGTAATATTTCCTGCTTACCCAATGGCTTTTCCCGAAGTGCGTTTAATAGTCTTTCAACTTCGGGGGTAACTACAGGGGTGACTTCGGGGGTGATTGTTATAATTGCCTGATAAATAGCTTCCAACATAAATTCTATAAACGGTGCACAATCTGTTTTTTCAGAGCTTTCGTTTATTGCATCATAATAAGCATGCTGTTTTTGGTAAACCATATTCTCTACAGGCAGATGGGCAAACTGACGGTTCCACCTGCTTAGCAAGAGAGTCTGCCAAAGGCGTCCGGTTCTTCCGTTACCATCGGCAAACGGATGGATAAATTCGAACTCATAATGAAATACACTACTGGCAATCAATGGATGTTCATCCGTTTGTTCCAACCAGGAAAACAGATCCTTTATTAAAAACAGCACACGATTTGCCGGAGGAGCCACATGAATAACCTCCGTATCTGCCACAACACCAACTCCGCCCATCCTGAACATACCACTTTGATCAATCAGCCCTTCAGTCAAGATGCGGTGCGCTTCAAGTAAATCATCCACGTAATAAGGATTCCAATCCAGAAATTTATCATAAGCCTTGATAGCATTGCGCACCTCCTGAATTTCCTTTATGGGTGCCACTATGTGCTTGCCGTCAAGAATAGCCGTTATCTGCTCGGCCGAAAGCGTGTTTCCCTCTATGGCCAGAGAACCTTGAATGGTTTGAATGCGATGAACCTTACGCAATCTCAAGTCAACCTCTTCCCTGATGGAAAGACGCGTAGCACATTCCGTTATCTTTGCAACAAGATTAACAATCTTCGTGGTAATGGTGTATGGTGGCTTGTACTCCATATTTTCTATCTTTTATTTGAATGCAATATATCTAATTAATGAGCGCGAATCAAGAAAAACAGGCGCAAATAATGCTTTTCTGTAATTTTTAGGCGCAAATTCATTTTAGCTAATCAACAGCTTTCTCCTTAACAAGAAAGTTTGCGATGGCAGTTGAATAAACTACGGCGACCAGTCCAGTAATAATTTTTATGCCTGAGGTTACCAAAGAACCTTTATTTTCTGTGCTCATCTGTAAACTTTGAACATAGTTCCACACTTTATAGATAAAATCCGGTAAAGCCCATACAATGATAATCATTCCCATCAGCACCAGTGCAATTTCATAAATCACCTTCCTACTTACCGCAAATTGAACGTCTTGTTCAAAGTCGGACGATTTACATATCATTTTTACAATCATATCCGTCTTGAAAATAAAACAGAGATCGAGTAGAATCATAATGATAAATACAAAGAAAGAAACTCCTCCAAATAACATTTCATTCGAGCTAAAGCTTTTATTAAAAATCATAGCAGAAAGGTATGCTAAACTTCCTACCAAGAGCTGGATTATAGTCACAAGAAAGTAAATTCCTAAAATCTTAATGGCAATTTCATAGATATCAGACTTTTTCATAATAAGGTTTTATTTTAGTTGGATAGAGTTATACGTTTAATTTCTATTCATTATCAAAAAGCTTTTGAAGTTTCTAATTGGGCAACAGCTTGTTGCACAATTGTATTATACTCATTATCATCAACATATACTGTATTTTATAACAGTCATTCCGATTGTATCTTCATTTCATCAAAGGTCTAAAAACGACGAAACCTTCCGACAAAGGGAAGGTTTCATTATCCGTTTTAAAGTGCAGTATATCAGGACAAAGCTCATAAGGGCACTATTTACAGTACAAAGATAATTGTTTTTTTCTTATACAACAACTTTATGTACTTTTTTATTCTGGAAATTGAAGCCCCGAACACTTTTCTATCACCATCTTGACACTATCAGGCACTTTATTTGTTTTCAATAATTCATTTAATTGATTTTCTAAGTCTACAGCTCTATTATTTGATACCCTACTTAACATATATTTGACTACTGTGATAGCTCCAGCCAAATTATGTTTATTAGCAGCCTCTATCCTTCCTGCAGGCCCTTTACTAATAGCTTTTGGCAAAGCTATATCCAGTAAAACATTACTGTGTGCACAAGCATTTCGTATTTTACAGATCGTTTCCATATAGTTTTCAAATGATGAAACAGACTTAAAACCATAATACCGTGCTATATCACTTTTCAGCTTTCCATCTCTCAGATTTTGGAAAAGAATAAGAATTGAGCTAAAAGTCATAAATTCAATAGTTTTCCATGCCGGTGCATAACGATCATTTATATGATGCTGATGGTGACATTTGATAACCTGTATTTGTTTAAATGTATTATTATAAATCTTCTTATCAAAATTATCTATAAAGGAATTGTATACTACAGTTCGATTTACAAACCATGTAGGAGAATCAATATATTTATTAGAGATAGTATAAATAAGGTAAGTCCGAAAATTAATTTCAATTCGGTTTATATATCTGGTTAAGATGTTTCGTAAATCGACATCAAAATAATACAGCTTAACAATATCATCAAATTGAGTTCCGTCCACATATTGATGTGTACGATTATTCTTCATCGGATGCGTTTTTTCAAATGGGAAGCAATAAAAGCCTAAACGAAAATATCCGATATCAAGAAGATTCTCACACGCTTTTGCTTCATCTCCAATCGTTATTCCACGGCTTTTTAATATTTCTATCTGTTCATCTATGCCAGTCGCTTTCTTCATACAATTCATATTTGTTTCAATTTCTGTAAATCAACACTAAACTCTCAATTCCCACTTCTCCCACTAATAAACGTTTCAAAGAATCCTCTTATCTTTGACAGAATCCGTTCGCTTACTTTCTTTCGTTCCAGCAATGTAGGTTTGTCGTCATTAATTAAGTCGAGGTATTTACTCTTATAGTATTCAAAGAGCTGCTCATTCATTTCCAGATGCTCAAAACTAAAGTCAGAGAAAATAGTCAGTGTATTCTTCAACCACATCAGTTCTCTGAGCACCTTTATAAATTCCAGCTCCTCATTTTCATTCTTTAGTTCATTTATGCAATTCACTGTTGGAGCCACTTATTCAATGATTCAAATTCTTCAGTATTCTTTATATCATCAGACAGTTGATTTAAGAATAAATTAAAGTTTTACTCCCATGTATCTTGCTTATCATTCAAATCATTTAATATATCAGAAAATGTAAAAGTTAAAAAGCCAACAAGAATCCTAACTTCATTTTTTATATCAATATTCTTTAGAAAGCTCAATATATGATCTTGCAAATACTTTTTCATCTTATCTTTTGCTTCCTCCTTTTTTTTACCTCTAATATATTCAAAACATTTTATCAAGAGTTCAAAATCTATTTCATCAAATTCGCTTTTATTATCTAAATAAACGGATAAATAATTAAAAAAAGGCTTGGCAATTTCTTCATATATTGGTTCTATATAATATCTAGTACCTAATATTTTATCTATTCCATTTTGACCTATACTACATAATGAAATAAATTTCTTATCAAAATAGCTATCATAAATAAGATCATCAACAAAAAACGTCTTGTATACTTTTCTATACAATTGGTTATTCGTACTATTAATATTAAATTTATCCCATCCTGGTTTGGGTAAAAAAGGATCATCAAATGTCTCTGAAAAATAATCTGGATATATAACAGATAGAGTAGCTTTTAAAAATTCTAATCCATTTTCAATATCATCAAATTCTATATTCTCAATCAATTTAGTCAATTGGTATTTATTTTTCGTTTTTGACCATTCTTTTAGTTTTTTGCTATAATTTTCTATTCCACCTGTACTTAATTCAGATTGAAAATCATTCTTATCTAAAAAATCACCTGGTAATACTTTCTCAAAGTACGACTTAAACGTAGATAAGTACCTTAGTCTGTATGGATTATTATTTCCATAGCCAATAAATATGAGTTTTAAAATATGCAAACATGTTTCTTCTAGTACTTCTGATTCTATAAGGAAACAGGGTTTAATATACTTTTTTCGATATTCAAGTTCTGTTAATTCCTTATTTTTCTCTGGTAACATCTGCGGCAAATTAAGAACGTATCCAGTATTATCATAACTATCAGTAGCCAACATACCATTAGAGTTATTAACAACAGCAAGATAGAGCTTGTTATTAATTAATCTCAGATACTCAATTAATAATAAATCGTATAAATACAACGAATTCTTCACCTCGGCATTAGCCAATAGAATACTTTGAGCAAATATTTTTATATCTCGTAAAGAGAAATCCTCCTGAATCGTTTTAAAGAAGAGTTTTGCGGGAGTTAAATCTATATCTTTAAGTTCTAACAGTTGTCCCATTATCCGGGCATTAATCTCTTGCTTATCGGTACATTTCACTACCGGTAATGAATAAGGAAGATTAATTATTTTCTCAAGATAATCTTTAGGATTTTCTCCGGTATATTCATTTATTGTATTACCTAAATAAGTTTCATCGTAAGGTAAAATAAATATTGTGTTGCTGAAATTTGCTGTATTGCGAACCAATCTAAGAACAGCCATTATTTTTTCACCATCCAAGCGATCCATATCATCAATAAATATCATAACCGGCAGATTAATATCACTTATACATTGATTTAACTTGCTAAAGCTCTGTTCTAAGGAAGACGTTTTTTCCTCAATATACCATTTAGTTATAGCCGACAGCCAATTTATATCTGTTGATGATAGCATCTTGGCATATTTACAAATGGAATTCTTTATTTCTGGATTATAAGGCGACAGAGTATTTTGAAGTACATTCAGGAAGTCTATTTGCATTTGTTCTTTGTCTTTGCAGAACCAAGGATTGAATTTTATTACAATTGCTTTTTTATAATATTTAAACTCTTTATCTTCGTTAATTGCCCAGTCTATCAAGTTCAGAAAAGAAGTCTTCCCTGTCCCCCATTCTCCAACTATACCAATATTGAAAGCCCTGTTTTTATAAAAGTTTCTATTCCTCAACGTTCCTTCAAGTAAAGACTTAACATACTTGTAATAACCATATTCATCAAATTGCTTACTCTTTATAGCTTCGTCTGAAGCGATAACAAATTCCGATTTATTCTTACTCGTATTCCATAAACAATGTATTAATAGTAAGACAGGAGACACTAATAAAAATGAAAAATAATCAAAACCATGCCAAGTCATGAATTGCCATTCTTGGTGTTCTAGTATATCACATTTGTAAAGCGCATAAATAACACTTGCAGTAATTGCGATTCTTAGATAATTTGTTTGCCATTCTTTTCTGTATAACAGTACATATATCAATCTCAGAAAGAACAAGACAACCATTGCCAGATAGCATATCACCACGCTTGGTGACGATAAATTCAGAATGGAACCAGCCTTTAGGAGCAGTTTGTCACAAATAAATGGCTGAAATATTTGGAAAATAAAGACTCCTGCAAAAATCCAAATCAAAGTATAAAAAGACCACTTTACCCATTTATTCATTTTCATAATCCAAAATCTCATTTATCGTGTTGTATTTGTGATTGTTAAAGCACTTGGTAAATTTAATGTTTTTTTATTAAATACGCAAATCGTTATCTGCATTTATATGTCAAATTTAATGCAACAATCTAAAATTCACTCTTTTCTCCCTCCCCATTCTCCAATAAAAAAAATCCATTGCTCAATAACCCAACAACTATTCGCCAATAAACATTACACCATTCAGCAATAAATTTTGAATTTATGCGTTTTTTATCTTTAAACTCGTTTAAAGATAAAAAACCACACATTATATTTACATAGAATTATAAAAATAAATCGTATTTAATTTGCATGGTTACACTATTATTCCTTACATTTGCAACAAACTAGAATGTTGCAACACTAGGCTTAAAGTAATAATAAATTAAAACACGAACCATTTATATGATTCAAGAAAAAGAAACCCAAAAGCATCCGTATATGAGATGCTATCTCCTTACTAAAGTAGCTGCAATGTATTTCCATACTTACACCAGAGCCGATGTTTGCAAAAGATGTTTTATCGAGAAAATTGAAGAAGATATAGAGCTGTATGAAAAGTTGAAGGCTACCGGATTTGCCGTTACCAACAAATACATCACACCCAAGCAGATGGAACTTATCATCGAATATTGGGGCATTCCGTACGGAATGTAAAATTTCGCAAGGCTCATTTCGAGCTTTTCTCATCACTCGCTAATGATATAAATTCCTAACCATATATACGGATTTTATTTTTAGCAATAAAAATAAAACAATTTAATATATTTCTTCGTTGCAGTTCATTCTGCTGTGAAGAAATATATTATTTTTATAACCACCTATATACCAATATTTTGCATCTGCATATATTCTATTAATTATTCTGTTGTTATGTAAATTACATTTTACTCTATAAAAGCATCCTCCCCTCTGCATGAATTTTACAAAATTCAACAATTGTGATTTTTTATGCATAATATGCCAAAATCGTCTATTCTTACATTTCCTATTTGGAGGCTATTGTTTGTAAGCATACATTTGCAACGAAAATAAGGCCGGAGAGCTATTTTGCAAACAATCTAAAAATAAATATAATAACTTACTATGATTAAGAAGAATAACTTACCTTTCAACGCCTTAAACAAGGGGTATGTATTAGTACCAAAACATTTGCTTAACTACAGATTTAACCAGAAAGATGAAAGTTTTTCTTATCTAGAGGCTTTTCTGATGCTGATTACTAACGTAAATTTCGAAGACCGGGATGTAACGATAAAGGGGGAAACATTTGTGTGCAAGCGGGGTGAATCTGTTTATCTAGAGGCTTTTCTGATGCTGATTACTAACGTAAATTTCGAAGACCGGGATGTAACGATAAAGGGGGAAACATTTGTGTGCAA
>Ga0183099_1000111_pt1 | contig 82865 bp, 63 predicted proteins | sample Biomet1_FD_127788 | JGI IMG/M metagenome (GOLD analysis project Ga0183099, IMG submission 127788) | Microbial communities from bioreactor (seeded with anoxic lake sediment) at LBNL, California, USA - Biofuel metagenome 1 | ecosystem: Engineered > Bioreactor > Anaerobic > Unclassified ...
AACCTGCATAAATATTTTGACCTTCGAAATTTAAATTGTTTATTTGTGTAAGCATAAGGCATTGAATATTATTTGTTAATGATTCGACCCCTTAAAAGTAATGATCTTTGTCTTATGCTAAATCAAGTAATCAATTCATTTTTCAAACATAGGGACTAGCTACCCGTTATGGCACATTTTAAAACGCAAACAATGAACGTAATTACAAAAATCAAAAGGAATCTCCATTGTGTACATTTGACATCATTACTAGTTTTTTTCATGATGTTAATCGTTGGAAATATTCAAAGTCAAGAGAAGGAATGTCGTACCATATATTTGATGCGAGCTAAGCAATTTTATGGCAGTGGGGCAAAAATGGATATACTAATCAATGGAAACTCAATTCATAAAATGAAGAATGGTTCTCGTTTGATAGTCACTTCCAACTTACAAGATACGTTGAGGATTCAAGTAGTGTATCCATTAATGAAACGTTATAAATCAACTGTTCTGAGCATAAATCCTGGTGATGAACGCGAGATTTATATTGATGCCTATTATTGGGGGACTGGATTTAATCCATCAATGTTTATAACTGCTGAACGTCCAGAGTTCAACATTGAACTCAAGAAACTTGATTTACAAACCGGAAAGGAAAAGTTTCTTGATTCAACCAAATTTAAAGACACAGAGGAGACAATAATCAAAAAAAACGTGCCATAACATTGGCTTCTATGTTGAAAACCAAATAATCTGAGCATTATTTTTCAAAAATATATCATTTTCAATATAATTGCCATTCTTTGGGACATACCTCTTCTGGAGAGGTCTTTTACCCTCCCATTAGAGAAAGCTGGAATCCCGGAATGGCTTTAATAAGCCGTTTACATATAACTTTTAAGACAAAGCCCCCTTAAAAACTCTCTTTTTATATCCTATAAAAACAACCTTCTATAAGTGACCATCAATGATGCCACAATTACCTGATTCAGTCTTTAAAGGAAGGAAGCGCCGTAATCTAAGCGGAGCGGACTATAGAGCCGCAGCTGATGTTCAACGGTCACTTCCGGAAACTGCTGATTGTTTCTACAGGTTGTTTGTCTTACACAATTCATAGGGTTTATCGTATTTAAGAACACTGTATACTCTATTTGCCAGTTTTTTGGCGATACGAATAATCGCATTGTTTGGTTCCATACGTTTTACGAGTTTCTGGTATGCCATCAGCAAGGCTGGATCCAGACGGATGGCCACCCAGGCGCTTTCGACAAACATGCACCTTAGGAAATCGTGCGAACGAAAGGTGATCTCTCCCACCTTTTCCTTCTCGCCGCTCGACTTGCTCATGGGGATGAGTCCGATAAAGGAAGCAAAACGCTCAGCATTGGGAAAACGGTTGATGTCCTCCACCTCTGTGAGAATGGCCATGGCGTTGATCAGGGCTATGCCAGGGACAGTCCGAAGCAGCTTTGCACGTTTGCGATATCGGTCACTCTGGGAGAGTTGCTTTATTTGAAAGGTAACATCCTTAAGCAATTTCTTCTGGGTCTTGGCTTCACTTACCAAGATGTCCAGAGCCTGACGCCCGGAAATCTCCTGAATGGGAAGTTCACTAAGCCAATCCAGAAAAAGATTGGACCAATATTTGCTGGAGGTCTTGATTTCTTCCGGATAATCTATCCCATAGAAATTAAGAAAAGACTTGATTCGCAACTTGAATCGAACCAGATCGCGGACCAAAGCCCGGCGCGAACGGATCAGGGATCGATCGTTCAAAGTACTTTCAGAGGGAGTGTAGATGGCATTGAGCGTTCCCACACGAAGAGCGTTCGCTATCTTACGGCTATCACGACGATCTTCCTTCTGAAGACGATCTTTTTGAGTACCGGGGATATCTGCAGCGTTGGCCACGATGTTGTGGACGCCAAGTTTACAGAGGCGATAATGTGCCCATAGTCCACAAAAACTGGCCTCGTATGCCGAATAATACGTGGCTCCGGGATAATTCTTCTGCAAATAGTCGTTCAATACTTCCGGCTTCGGTGGCATGACAAATGTCTTCAGATTTAGTCCGTCCGTTAAAATGGTCACCTGCCAGCTTTTAAGATGTGCATCAAAACCGGCATAAATGTTTTGACCTTCAAAATTTAAATCGTTCTTTTGTGTTGGCATAAGGCATTGTTTATTATTTGGTAATGATTAAACCTTAAAAATAATACTCTTTGGCTTATGCCTAACTTGGGTTCAATTTAAAATTCAAACATAGGGACTAAGCTCAAACCCTTCGGATCATCGCCTTGCCCCCCGTTATGGGCAAGCAAAAATGAGTCCCCACCCCAAGATAGAAAGGTAGTCTTGATTATCAAAATCAAGAATAAAAAAGGAATAATATGAGAAGTTTATTTTATTTAATAATTGCAAGTTTACTTTTAACAAGTTGCGGTGATTCTGAAAGTAAATATATTACGAGCATAATCAATAACACAGACTTTGGAATTATTGTGCAATTTTCCGAGGATTCTACAATATTTTGTCAACCAAATCAAGAGACAATAATTGAAGAATACTGGGGCGGTTCAGTAAAAAAAATGAGTTGTATGTCACCTTACATTTTTAAAAATAATGATGCATTAGTTATTGTTGATGAAGGAAATAAAGTTTTGACAAAAGACATTTCTGATGATAATAACTGGAGTTGTAGCGGTGATGAAGAATGGAGTTTAATAATGGTTGGGAATTATTATAGTGAAATTAGGACAATTTTTACCGTTAATGATGAAGATATTAAAGATGCTGAATAATAATAAAAACAACAGATTAGTATTGTAAGAAGGAAGAAAAAGGAAGGAGTATAGCAATGACTTTACTCTTAATAATTTCCTTTGCATATTGATTAAGAAACCGAAAAAAGAAATGATTGGACTTAAATATTGCCAGCCCATAACATAATGGATTACTAATTATCAAATAAGATAGAAATGGAAGAACGCACTGTGTCTGATACCGAATTACAAATTATTGTAGATCGTGATGAAAGTCATTTTTATGACAATAAGGCTTTTGAGATCAAGGGTGAAAAGATTCAAAAAATTGCAGTAGCCTTTGCTAATGCAGATGGAGGAGAATTTATTATTGGTATAAAGGATAAGAAAGAAGAACCAGATCCTTTAAAAAGATGGCAAGGAATAGATGATATTGAATCTTTTAATTTTGTTTTTCAAAATCTATCAGAATTGACGCCAACTATTCCTTATAAGGCAGAATTTCTCAAAGATAGAATAGGGAAGTTGGCACTCCGAATTACAATTGAGAAAAGTGATTCAGTTCATAAAACTGCAAGCAATATTGTTTATGTAAGAAAATCAGCACAATCAATTCCTATAAAGGATCCAGCTCAGATTCAGGCACTTTCATATGCAAAAGGTGAATCATCATATGAGGACACTATCGTAAATTCTGCAACTGCTGAAGATATTTTTGAATCGAAAGAGATTTCGAATTTTCTAATGGATTTCTCTCCAACTTCAGATCCTATCGACTTTACTGTTAATCAAAATCTAGTGGATAGAAGAACCTATGATCCTAGAACAGCTGGCATTTTGCTTTTCAGCGATAATCCAATTCCTATACTTCCAAAACGCTGCGGTATAAAAATCAATCGTTACGAAACATCAGAAGACGTTCCTGAGAGGATTCATTTAAAAGAACAATATACCGTTGAAGGCAGTCTTTATGAACAGATACAAACAGCATCAAGAATAATTACTGATATTATGGAGTCTGTTAGGATTATGAGCTCAAGGGGATTGGAAAAAGTTAAATATCCTCCAGAAACTATTTGGGAAATACTCGTAAATGCAGTTATACACAGAGATTATTCTATTTCTGATGATATTCAAGTAATGATATTTAATAATCGAATTGAGATAAAAAGTCCAGGGAAGCTACCTGGTTATGTCACAATAGATAATATATTAGATGCTCGATTTTCACGAAATTCAAAGATTGTTCGAATATTGAATAAATATAAAAATCCTCCTAATAAAGATATGGGTGAGGGCCTTAATACTGCTTTTCAACGAATGGTAGAATTTAGTCTTAAACCTCCCAAAATTTCGGAAGATGGAAATTATATTAAGGTTGTAATCTCCCATACGTCTTTAGCAACTCCAGAAGAAAGAATTATGGAATTTCTCGAAGTTAATCCTATCATAAAGAATCGACAAGCTAGAGACATAACTGGTGTAAGATCTGAGAACATTATGAAGAGACATTTTTATGACCTAAGAGATAAAATGCTGATTGAGCCAGTAATGAGTAAGACGGGTAATAAAATTGTGGCTTGGAAGAAAAAAAAATAATTCATATTGGATGAATTTAGCACTAATACCGATTGATGCAAATGAAAAAAACTGCAGCCAACATAACTCTTAGGTTTGCATCAGAAAAGAAATTCATGAAGCGAGGTTGATTTCTATACTTTTGTTGTAAGAAAGCAATGAATTAACCGGCAATGAAGATTCTTGCATCTCAATACCATAAAAATGGAATAAGCCCTTGATATATTATTATTTATTAATGGCTCGACCCCTTAAGTAATGATCTTTGTTTTATGCTAAATCAAGTAATCAATTCATTTTCAAACATAAAGTCTGGCCATCCTTTAGCCAAAATTTTAAAAAACGACCATGATATTTTTATGTTGTATATTGAGTTTATTTTTGATTAGTTCCTGCGATTATGCAATTCGAATCTCGGGGAAAATTGTAGATGAAGATACCAATAAACCAATCTCTGGCGCAACCATAAGCCTATTGGATGACAGGGATGTTAAGAAATCCAATGACGCTGGTTATTTTGAGGTCGTTGACTTTTGAGGTTACACAGGTTCCACAATTGACCCGATAATAATTATCAAGAAAAAAGGATATAAACCATTTCAACTTAAAATAAAAAGTGCTGAGAATGAGACTCAATATATTGTCAAGTCCGAAATGTTATGGATTAAATACGATGAACCTTTTTATCCGGATTCTACCAATCGTAACACTTTCATTAATGGTCTATGGATTAATAAATGGAGTCAGCACTTTCAGGCTGGCGACACGTTGATTTTTTATTTAACCCCAAACCACACTACATCTAATATTAAAAAACAAAAAAGTCATGAAAAACATTGTTTGTTATTTATTGTTTTTTTTCCGTTGTTGGCCTATTCGCAGAATGGAGTAACTTTCAAGGTAGAAGAACTTAAGAAGCCTGCCAAGTGCTTGAATTCAACTTCTTATGATCATGTTCTTAAGAGCATGATTCTTTCTGATGCGAACCTTTTATCAGATGAGATTAAGCAAGGTGGGGCTGATTATGCTTATAACATTGTTGCTCAAAACCGTTGTACAGACAGTCTTGTTTCACTGGGTGGCAATGCTTTTTTTAATGGAGTATTTCAGGCATATTCAGATCATCGTCCTTTTGTTCTATCACCTGACGTGATCTGGCTGTTGATAAGTCAGGGCTTTGCCCAGCATGTGAATAATAATTCAGAGGCGCTTCGTCATGATTTTGTCAATTTTGATGATAAGATTTCATTGGTTGTAAACAACAACAGCGTTTCTCTTGATAACCCAAATAGTCCATGGGAAGATATTATTCCTGAGTTTACAAAGCAAATCGGTTCTGTTGTTGGAAATGAACTAGTAAATACGTTGACTTGTGATTTTTCGACTACGACAGAAGCCTCGAAAGTAGCGTCTCAAATAGCAGTGATGGATGCTGTTAAATCTTATTTTGAATACAAGGTATTATTTGTGTCATGTGGTATTCCGGAAATAACATTGGAGGGAACGCCGGAAGACTGGAAAAATATATATAAAAACAAACCTTTTGAAAAAATTTCAATTAGATTGGTGGGTTGATGAGCTGAACCCTATTCTTGCAGAGTTTATAAAATCTTCAAAAGGAGAAGTCGATCAGCAATTTTGGCAATCGATGTTCAGATACCGTTCACAGAAAGGATGTACTGCTCCTGACACTATAAATGGCTGGTTTGTTAAGTTCTTTCCTTATGATGTTGAAGGCAAACGTAATAATTTGAAAGAAATCACGAATACCAACAAGATTCCAAAAGGTATTGTAAAAGTTGATTTGGAATATATGTGTGTTGACGGGGGTAAAAGCAAGAATACGCAGCTTGAACTATGGTCTGGTTTTATGGGGCTTAAACAGAATTCGGAAACTTTTGCCTTAAAACCTGAAATTGGCTGGATGATTAGAAAAAAGGACACCATAAATGCCGTACTTCTAAATAAACTTAAGTCGGAAAATATTTCTGAAACGACTTCTGAAGGTGAGATGCTGGTCGGAGGAGGTATAAAATTGAGGATAAAGTATATCCCCGCAGAACTTTTTCAGCTAAAAGAAATCTACAAACTTTATCTCAATTTTGTTGATGAGATCAATATTCCAGATAAAATCAGCAAAATAAAGATTGGAAAATTGTATTTGACTGGGAAGATTTCGAATGCTGAAATAAATAGAATTTGTAAGCTGCTTCCTAATACTGAATTAACAATAAACGAGAAAAAGTATAAGTAATGCAAGAGCGTGTTTATTTCAAGACTTCTCAAAGGTAGTTAGAATCGCACATAATCTGTCCATTGCAATAGAAAAACAAAAACGCTTTCGGCGCACGCGGTCTGACCTCCTGCTGGCTGCAAGGTTAGTACTGGTCACTTGATTTTTATTTGGAGTTTTGCCTAACATAGCGTCATAAATTTGCAGGTTTATGCCATAGAAAAAGTGCTTCTCGGTTAATAGAGAAAGCGTTGCGTCTTATTGTATTGGGTGCTTTATCGGGGTCGGCTAATTATTCTCACAGCAAGATAGCCTCATTTGGCCTATTTGAATATTATGCGGGTCTTGATATGAATTTAATGAACTTGAAGCGTTATTCTATTGGGTTTTTGAACAGCATTGTGTGCAGCTTCTTGTGCGATTTTAATTTCAGCTTTTGATAGCGATGACGGTGCAAATGGGTTTCCGACCACACTGCGTCTTGTCAGTTTTTCGTACCAAGTACATGCGGCAATGTAACGGCCTATAATAAGATTGAGATGACGCCCATCTCTGCAAAAAGTATCTCCTAAGTAGGTTGAACGTGCATTCTGAATGGCTGTTCCTGATGGAATAATGATCTTAATGCCGACTGTTTTTGCTACGTGATTAACGGCCTCTACAATAGCATTGTACATTTGAAGTTGATTCTTGTTATAATTGACAAATCCCGTCTGCGTGGAATTTTGCGCGTAAGCCCATGTCATGTGCAGCATATATTTGACCTTCGGATTCACAGCTCGGGCTTTCACATAAGCGAATAAATCGGGCAGATAAGGAAAGTAAGTGTCGTACATACCTGCATTGAAGCTCACTTGCTGAAATGAAATGTAGTCCCACTGTTCGCTGGGAATGACTTCAGATAACTTTGTGTTGGGGATGGCCATTTTGACTCCGTTTGTCTCAATTTTCCGGTACGAATAAGCGGCAAGATCATTTGTGGCATTGTTCCAGTGCTTCTCCAGCGAACACCCCCCGATGAACATATTTCCGATAACGAAGGTTACGCCATCAGATTTCCCAAGATCGTAGAGGTAGTTTTCGATAGCATCTTCGGAAAAACTGTTACCAATGGCCAAAACACGTATTGTGTCATTGGCAGCAGGAACTGCAATGCATGCAAATAATGCAATAGATAATACAAAAATTTTCTTAATCATGATATAATAAATATGTTGTTATTCAGTTCGTTAATCTGATAAAAGCCAGTTAAACTGAAAATTGCAAATGTTTGGGATGTTCGCAAATAAACATGTCGTGCTCATGAGTAAATTTTTTGAATGAGTTCTTTCATTCACAGCTTTGTTCCATAATGCAATAAGAACATGGAACGAGCATTAACGCCGGCGTTCATCAAAGCTGATGAATTGAGAATCAACGAGACTTTAAATAAACACATGAAAATTTGATATATCTTTACAGCGTCAAATATACCAAAAAATGCATGGCAAGCAAACCGGAATAATGATTCAACACCAAGCAATGATACTTCATGGCAAGGATGCAGTTTCGCTATCTGGCAGATAATTAGTAATGTATCAACAAATGCCTTCTTCGAAAACCACAATAAAAGAAATTGCCAGTGCATTGGGACTATCTATTGCAACTGTTTCTAGAGCACTGAATGGTAGCTACGAAATTCATCCGGAAACAAAGGAAAAGATACTGGCGAAAGCAAGAGAGCTACATTATAAACCCAATATTCAGGCACGCAATCTTCTAAAAAGACGGAATAATATGATTGGAGTGGTTGTGCCGGAATTTATTACGTTCTTCTTTCCTGAAATAATAATTGGTATACAAGAGGTTGTAAATAAGCACGGGTATCAGGTCTTGATTTGTCAATCGAATGAATCATCATTTTTGGAGCGCAAGAACGTGGAGATGCTGGAAGACAGTATGGTGGAAGGTTTGATTGTGTCCGTGACAAAAGATTCTAAAAATTTGGATCTGTACGAACGTCTGATACAAGATCGGATGCCTATGGTTTTTGTAAATCGGGTTTTGCCTCAATTGTCCGCTAATCAGGTTGTTATTGATGACAGACGGTGGGCATTTCAGATGGTAGAGCACTTGATAAAATGCGGATACAAACGTATTGCACATCTTGCGGGAAACCCCGATTTGTCGGTTACCAAAGAGCGATTGCAGGGCTATTTGGATGCTCTGACTGCGTATGGAATTCCAGTACAGGAACAACTGATTATGCATGTAGGAATACAGCAGGATAGAGCAAAAAGTGGAATTGACTATCTGCTGGTTTTGAAAGAACGTCCGGATGCCATTTTTGCTGTAAATGATCCAATTGCAGTCGGCTGTATGCTGGAATTAAGGAAACGAGGACTTCGAGTTCCAGAAGACTTAGCTGTGGCTGGATTTTCAGAATCGCCTATTGGAAAAATAATGGAACTGACCAGTGTTTCGCAACCTACATTTGAAATTGGTAAAATTGCAGCCGAGATGCTACTGAAACAAATAGAGAATTATGATTTGCCAGTAGAAACCATCGTTCTGGAGGCAAAACTTAATATCCGCAATTCAACTCTTCCTCTCAACAAAAGGGCCCATTGAATCGAGATGATTGAAATAAAGATATTTCTGATTCAAAGGACGGATGTTGGTAAAGTCAATGTTCATTGACAAATATCTCTTCCCCCTGATTTTTATGCTACCCCCCCTTTCTGATAACTACAATCATTGGATATCTCTTTTCGGAAACGTTTACGGAGTTTTTATTGAAATGATTATTGGCCTGTTTGATTTGTACATACTTTTGTTGACCTAAATCACAGTAAAAATCATAATATCATAAAAATATTGTCTATGAGTATATTAGACATTCTGATGATTCTTCTTCTCACCATTGGTGTGTTATGTGCCGGTTTGGCGTTCTCGAAAAGAGGTAAAAATATGACTTCCTTTTTTGCTGCCGGAGGTGCTGTTCCCTGGCAAATGAGTGGATTATCATTATTCATGGGGTTTCACTCTGCTGGTACGTTCGTCGTCTGGGGATCGGTGGCATATATGTACGGTTGGGTTTCTATCACTATACAATGGACAATGGCTATTGCTGGTTTAATAGTGGGTTGCTTTATAGCTCCCAGATGGCACAAAACCGGTTCGCTTACGGTTGCAGAATACATCAACAAACGCTTGGGTGTGTCTACACAAAAAGTCTATACCTACTTATTTCTGTTTATCGCGCTATTTCTCATAGCATCATTCCTTTATCCGGTAGCTAAAATCGTAGAGGTTTCTACAGGCCTTGATTTGAATTTGTGCATCGTACTATTGGGACTATTCTGCATACTATATGTTTCAGTTGGCGGTTTGTGGGCCGTTGTTTCCACGGATATTTTGCAGTTTATTATTCTTACTGCCGCACTGATAATTGTAATACCCTTGTCTCTTGATAGAGTGGATGGTATTACTCATTTTATTTCCCAAACTTCAGCTTCGTTCTTTCATCTGGTCAACGCAGAATATACATTTACCTTTATCATTGCTTTCGGTATCTACAACACTATCTTTCTCGGAGGGAACTGGGCTTATGTACAACGTTACACTTGTGTTAAAACCGAGTCGGACTCCCGTAAGGTGGGCTGGCTTTTTGCCGCATTATATATCATAAATCCAGTTTTGTGGATGCTGCCTCCCATGTTGTATCATATGTGTAATCCGTTTTTGGGAGTTCTTGACTCCGAAGGGGCTTACCTGATGATGTGTAAAGAAGTATTGCCCAAAGGCGTTTTGGGATTAATGATAGGAGGGATGATTTTTGCCACAACGAGTGCCATGAACTCCAAACTGAATATTGCTTCGGGAGTGATTACAAATGATATATTCAAAAGGTTGCGTCCCAACAGCTCCAACAAAACGCTGATGTTGGTAGCCCGTTTCTCGACTATGGCTTTTGGTGTTGCCGGCATTTTTCTGGCACTAATGATTCCTCACATGGGTGGGGTAGTAAACGTGGTGATCAGTCTTGCTGCTCTTACGGGAGTTCCGCTCTATCTGCCAATAATATGGACTTTATTCTCCAAAAGACAAACGTCTTTCTCGGTATTGACAGCTACAATTCTAAGCCTTCTGGTAAATGGATATTTTAAGTTCATAACTCCCATGCTTTTTGATTTTTCGTTGAATAGAACGGACGAAATGGTTTTGGGTGTGGCTTTCCCGATACTTTGTATGATAATTCTTGAGGCGTATTTTGTCCTAAAACAGCATACTTCCGATAAGTATGATTCGTACAAAGCGTGGGAAGATGAGAACCGGGAGAATCGTAGCCTTATTTCAGCACAAGAGATACAGGAAGCAAAAAGAGAAAATAGATATAGCTTGCGAATTATAGGCTATGGTGTAGCTTTTATTGGGCTTGCGATTTTTGTGTTGGGCATGTTGGCTCCTTCTTATAAAGTTTTTGTAGCAAGCACAGGAGCCGGATTCGTTTTATTGGGCTTGGTTTTTGTGAAGAGCAGCTCGGTGAAACCTGATAAAAAAGCATGATTGCTATATGATAGAAAAATTGTTTGATACAGATAAAAGATCGTTTAAGAGCGTAACTCTTGATGCTGATTTTGTGGTTGTCGGAGGAGGCATGTCTGGAATTTGTGCTACCATTTCTGCAGCCAGGGCAGGTATAAAAGTTGTGCTTTTGCAGGATCGGCCGGTTGTGGGCGGAAATGCTTCGAGCGAGGTTCGTCTATGGGTGTTGGGAGCTACTTCACACATGGGTAATAACAATCGTTGGTCGAGAGAAGGTGGAGTGATTGACGAGATTTTGGTAGAAAATCTTTATAAAAATAAGGAGGGAAATCCGGTTATTTTTGATACGATATTACTTGACAAAATAAAACAGGAAAAAAATATAACATTGTTATTGAACACAGTAGTATATGACATCGAAAAAAGCTCGGAGGATAAAATTTCAAAAGTATTCGGATTTAATTCGCAGAATGAAACTCGTTATGAGATAATCGCTCCGCTGTTTTGCGATGCTTCTGGCGATGGCGTTTTAGGGTATTTGGCCGGTGCCGGGTACCGTGTTGGTGCCGAAGATAAACTGCAATACGGAGAAAAATTTACTCCTGATACAGCCAAATACGGAGAAATGTTGGGCCATTCTATCTATTTTTACAGTAAGGATGGAGACGCTCCGGTCAAGTATATTGCACCATCGTATGCATTGAAAGATATAACCAAAATTCCACGTTTCGGTAATATTAATACAGGCGAACACGGCTGTAAATTCTGGTGGTTGGAGTATGGAGGACGAAAAGATACGATTCACGATACGGAAGAAATTAAATGGGAACTATGGAGCATTGTATATGGCGTATGGAATTATATTAAAAACTCAGGTAATTTTCAGGGTGTTGAAAATCTGACGTTAGAGTGGGTGGGCGTAATTCCGGGAAAGCGTGAAAGCCGGAGATTTGAGGGCCTTTACACTTTGACACAGCAGGATATAATCGAGCAACGTCACCATCAGGATGCTGTGGCGTATGGTGGTTGGGCAATCGATTTGCATCCATCGGACGGTGTTTATAGCAAGGAAAACGGTTGTACCCAGTATCATGCCAAGGGTATTTACGACATTCCATACCAATGCTATATTAGCAAAGATATACGGAATCTCTTTTTTGCAGGACGGATCATCAGTACATCACATGTGGCGCATGGATCTTCGAGAGTAATGGCCACTTCAGCTTTCGGGGCACAGGCGGTGGGCATTGCTGCTGCTCAGTGTATTATGCATAATATATTGCCGGCTGACATCCTTTCGAAAAAGGAGCTGAAAAAACTGCAACAAACACTCAATCTGACAGGTCAGAGCATTCCTGGTATTCCAATAAATACCGACGGCAACCTAGCAAATTATGCACATATTGAGGCTTCAAGTACCTTGGAGTTGGATCAGATTCCTTTTGATGGATCATGGTATCAACTCGATTTTTCAGTGGCACAGCTATTACCTCTCACCCCGTTCGTTAATTACAGTTTTGAAGTAGAATTGGATGTTTTGCGGCCTACTATACTGAATGTTGAGTTGAGGTATGCAGAAAAACCTGAAAATTTCACTCCTGATTGTACTGCGGAAAAATGGATGTATGCATTAGAATCAGGAGTACAACGATTGCAAATTTTATTCAAAACATCGATTCCGAATGAACAATATGCATTTGTAACGTTTTTAAAGAATGAATGTGTTAAAATAAGAATGAGCACAAAACGTTATTCCGGCTTGTTGAGCGTGTTTAATAAATTCAATTACGCGGTAAACAATCATGGGAAACAGGAACCGCCTGAGGATGTAGGAATTGATTCTTTTGAATTCTGGTGTCCTGAAAGGCGACCAGGAGGCCATAACATTGCAATGATCATTCATCCTGCAATTACCAATTTTGGCGTAGCTAATGTGATAAATGGCTATACTCGTCCGACTGTGAGACCCAATGCCTGGATTGCTTCACTGGAAAATCAACATCCCGAGTTGCGATTGTTGTGGACAGAAGTGCAAACCATCAACCGGATAATTTTATATTTTGATACGGATTTTGATCATCCGATGGAATCGGTGCAGATGGGGCATCCCGAAGACCGGATTCCATTTTGTGCCAGAAATTTCAAACTATTGAACGAGAATAGAGAGCTGATCTTTGAGATACAAGAAAATTACCAGACAATACGTAGAATCAATCTTCCTGAACCAGTAAAAGTCAACCAGCTGATTTTGCAGTTTGAAAAAGCAGAAAAAAACATTCCATGCTCTTTGTTTCAGGTGTTTATAGAGTGATATATTAAGTTGAAAGACTGAGAAATACGAAATATACTCTTGTAAAAACATTTGTTATCCGTTTTTTTGTGATAAACTCGATCCAATCGTTTTAATTTTTCAAATAGGTTAAAATGAAGAATGCAGTAGCGAAATTTTCTGTCTTGCCTGTATATCTTATCTGTATAAGAGATGAATTTGCCTTTGAATCGAGTTATTCATCTTGTGTGTAGATACAACCTTAACGAATCTATCTGTTATAATTGGGATTAAATAATTGCATTTAGATGGATGGCCATGATTGAAAAAGAAGAAATACGTTTGCTTTCTCAAGGGAATACGGTTGCTTTTGAACATCTGTATTATCTTTACAACGGGAAATTATACAATTTTATATTGAAACTGACGCATGGAAATAGCCATGTGGCTGAGGAACTGGTACAGCGTACTTTTATCAAAATATGGGAACAACATGCAAAGATAGACCCTGATAAATCTTTCCTGTCTTTTTTGTGCACAATCGCGAAAAATTTTCTGATTAACGATTATGAACATGAGGCAGTCCGGTTTGTTTACACCGAATATATAAAGAATAACGCCTATCTTCAGTATGATAATGAGACGGAAAAGGAGATTGATCGCAAACTACTGGAAGATTTCATAGATCAACTTACGGAAGAATTGCCCCCAAAACGAAAAGAAATTTTTATTTTAAGCCGTAAGCATGGATTCTCCAACAAAATCATTGCTAGTCGATTACATATATCTGAAAGCACTATTGAGACACAACTTGCTAAATCTTTGGCTTATATGAAAGACAAACTAAAATATTATGGTACTTACATCTTATTTTTGTGGATGTTTTTCTAACTTTAAGTAGTGGAAAAATGGGCACTAACTGTATATAGGGTAGCAAAGCATAAAGTCTTAATGTATGAGACCAGAAGAATGTGTAGAACTTTTTGAACGCTATGTTTTTGGCAAAGCCTCTGATCAGGAAATTGCCAGATTGTCCGACTGGATTAAACAGAATCCGGGGCTTTCGCGTTGGCTGGAGCGACAAATTGAGGATTCGTCTTCCGAGATTGATGTCGCGCTGCAATTTAGAATGCTCCAGAATATACAAAAAGAGGTGGGGCAAGATGATGCACTGATGCCCTCTTCCGACTGGAGAAAACAGTGGTGGCTGGCGGCGGCAGTCGTTGTGCTGCCTTTACTGACAGCCATCGGCATGTATTTCTATATGTCAGACAAAACACTTCCAGAAAAAGCTCCCTATACTATTACCGTCGAACAAGGACAGAAGGCAAACATTGTTTTGCCGGATGGAACCAAGGTTTGGCTCAATTCAAAATCGAAACTGATATGTGCATCGGGTTTTAATGAAAAAGACCGGGAACTGAACCTGACAGGAGAAGCCTATTTTGAGGTGGCACACAATAAGAATAAACCATTTCGAGTAAAATGTAACGATATTTCGGTAGAAGCGCTGGGAACGGCTTTTGTTGTGAGAGCTTACGGAGAAGATGAAACGGTGTCTTCGGTTTTGATAAATGGTAAGGTGAAGGTAGGAACACTCGGTGGGCAGATCGTTTTGTCTCCGAACGAGCGGGTCGAATATGACAAAGGAACACGAACAAACAAAGTAAAGCATGTTACCAATGCTTCCGACTTTACTGGATGGAGAAATAATGAACTGCGTTTTGAACATGAAACATTGAAAGAAATTGCCAAAAGCATTGAACGTACCTATAACGTTAAACTGGTGTTTGGTTCGAACGGCTTAGAAAATCAATATTTTACAGGTACAATTAATAACGGAAGCCTCGAAAGTGTGCTGAATACACTGGCATTAACCTCCTCCTTGAAAATCCGAATCGAGAATCAACAAGTTATTCTGCTCAAACGATAATAGTTTATCTGTCTATTCTTTCACTATACAAATAATAGCAGCCTGAAATAATTTAGGTTGCTTTTTTTTGAAATTTATATGTTAAAACGTAGAATGCGGTAGCGGAATTTTCCGCCTAGCCTGTATATATAAGTGAAAGATTAATTTTACCTTCTAATTTAATACTTATGAAAATGCATGTTAATGACACTGCGAGAATCAGACGGCGACACCAGGTCATGCGGTACCTTGTTGTATTGCTGCTGTTTTTCCCGTTTTCTATGAGCGCACAAATCAGCCTCAATGTAAAACAGCAACCGCTGAAAGAAGTATTTAAGCTGATTGAGTCAAAAAGCGAGTATCGTTTCTTCTACAACGAAAGCCTGAAAGGTCTGGATCAATTGTGCACTATAAAAGTGGACAATGCGTCGATAGATAAAGTGATGACGCAGCTTTTATCTCAGGCTGATGTTGGCTACAAAAAAGATAAGAACAATTTGATTGTTCTTTTCCAAAAGTCGAAAAGCCAAGAGGAAATGAATGAACAGACCAGAAAGAACATCCACAAAATCACAGGTTTTGTGAAAGACGAGAAAGGGCAGCCTTTGCCCGGAGCAAGCGTAATCATAAAAGGCAATAAACAGTGTGTGATAACAGACTTGGATGGAGCTTTTTCGTTACAAAATGTGGACGATAACTCCATTTTGCAGGTTTCATTTGTTGGTATGAAAAAACAAGAAATCTCAATAAATAAACAAACAAATCTTGATATAACCCTTCAGGACGAGGCTCTTGGCTTAAATGAAGTGGTTGCGGTAGGTTATGCGACTCAGAAGAAAGTGAATGTTATAGGTTCTGTTTCAACGATTAACTCAAAATTACTGGATAACAGGCCTGTTACAAATTTATCGTCAGCTCTGGCAGGATTGGCAACCGGGGTGTACGTTCGTAATACTTCAGGTCAGCCGGGTTCTGACGGCGCCAGTATTCTTATTAGAGGTGCAGGTACATTGAACAATACTGCACCATTGGTAATTATTGATGGTATTGTGGGTACAACTACCGGATTAAATCCGAATGATGTAGAAAGTATCTCTGTCTTAAAAGATGCAGCAACAGCTGCTATTTACGGATCTTTGGCATCAAATGGAGTCATACTGGTTACTACAAAAAGTGGCAGTCAGGGCAAGATTAATGTGAGCTATTCAGGAAATACATCTATCACTCATCCGAACAATTTACCAGGTTTTGTTTCTGACTATGCACGTCACATGCAATTAGTCAATGAAGGTTATTCTAATATTGGCCAGACTCCGGTTTATACTGCGTCAACGATTGCTCTTTGGCAGAATGCAAATGAAAATCCTAATGAATTGACCTCATTAGGAATTCCCAATTATGTCGCTTATCCCAATACAAATTGGGCGAATATAATTTTCCAGGATAAACTGCTCCAAAACCATAACGTATCGTTAAAGGGAGGAACTCAGAATACTCAGTTTTTATTGTCTGCAGGCTACATGGACAATCCGGGAACCATGCCAAATACAGGATCAGATCGTTATCAGATCCGTGTGAATCTTCAATCAAAAGTTGCAAAGTTCCTTACTGTTGGTACCCAAACCTTTGGCTCTGTTCAGAATTCAAGCGTTGTGGACTTAAATACAGTCTTTTCTTATCTGACAGCTACGGTTCCCGGAGTTTATCCTCAATATAATGGACAATACGGCTTTCCTTCTGCCTCAGAAGAATCATCAACAGCAAACAATCCACTTGCATCACTCTATTCGTTGGCAGGAGAAAATACTGTTACTATGGCAAATACCACACTCTTTGCGAATTTGGATATTGCCAAAGGTCTTAGAATGGAAGCAAAGGCTCATTATGATTTGTCATATACTGAAAACAATAATCATCCGGTTTCTCAAGATAAATGGAATTTTGCTACGAATACAATTGGGTCTTCTGCTGTCAGCCCAAGACAGCTGACAACTCAATATTCATTATATAAAAACTATAATGTAATCCTTGACAATGTTTTGAAGTATAATACAACCATTGCAGGTAAACACGATGTGGGGGTGTTGGCCGGTTATAACCAGCAATATTTTAAATTATATAACTTTTTAGCCAAAAAGACCGGTTTACTGGATGCGTCGTTAACGACATTGAACACAGCAACAACACTTACTACCATTTCAGGAGATGCTTATGATTATGCTTTGAGATCTTTCTTCGGCAGATTAAATTATGTGTATAGTCAAAAATACTTATTTGAAGCAGTTTTACGTTACGATGGATCATCCCGGTTTTCGAAAGATAGCCGGTGGGGTTTTTTCCCTGCATTTTCCGGCGGTTGGAGAGTATCAGAAGAACCATTTATGCGGAATATAAATAAGTTGGTCGATAATCTGAAACTACGTGCGTCTTGGGGAAAAACAGGGAATAATGCGTCTGGAAATTATGATTACCAGGCTACTTATAATACAACTCAATATTCCTACAATGGAGTTGCAACAAATGGTTTAATTCAAAAAAAGAGTGCAAATCCGTATTTGCAGTGGGAAACAACAACAACAACGAATCTTGGATTAAGCGGAACGGCATTGAAGGGGGCATTTAATTTTGAACTGGATGTGTACCGCGGATTTACTGAGGGTATTTTGTTTGTGCCAACCGTGCCTATTACAGTAGGAACGGCTACTGCGGCAACACAAAATATTGCACAGGTTACAAAGAAAGGGATTGAACTGACCCTTGGATATAATGGAAAGTTGAAAAATTTCAAATACAGTATATCGGGTAATATTGCCTACAACTATAACAATGTAAAAAAATATAAAGGGCAGTTACAAGAAGGTTATGTCACTGATGCCAATGGCAATCAGGTCTATTCCTCAAACCTAGGTTCCGTATCTACAGGCTCTACTCAACGTATTCTGCAAGGACACCGTATTAACGAATATTATCTTTATCCGGTATACAAGGGCAATGGAGCTTATACCAACGAAGACGGTTCTGTAAATAAGAACGGTGGGCCGAAAGATGGGATGATAAGGACAGAACAAGATATGAATTGGCTTCAAATGATGATTGCTGCCGGCTATACTTTTCAGCCTTCAGGTGGAGTCAGTAATTCAAAGATATGGTATGGTGACCTAATTTATGGAGATACCAATGGTGACGGTATTTATGGGAATTCGTATGATCAGAAGTTTACCGGTAAAACATCCTCTCCATCGTGGAATTACGGGGTGAATTTGAATTTGGCTTACAAAGGTCTTGATGTGTCGATGATTTGGGCTGGTAGTGCCGGAATGTCATATTATTGGAATGAAACATATATGAACAGATCAATAGTGGCACTAGGAAAAGCAGTTCCTACGTTAGTCGCTGATGATCATTATTATTACAATGAAGCAAATCCGAGTGATCCGGCGAATAATATTAATGGACATTATCCCAGATTGAAAACCACAGATCCTCAGAATGGCATAGCAAGCAATTTCTATTTGTATAATGCTTCTTATCTGAAATTGAAGAGTTTGCAAATTGGATATACAATTCCGGAGCGACTGACAAAAAAAGAGTCGATTAGTAATGCCCGTATTTTTATCGGTGGTGAAAACTTGTTGACATTGACTTCATTTCCCGGTATAGATCCTGAAGTTGGAGCTACTATTTCATACCCCACAATGAGGCAATATACATTAGGTTTGAATATTACTTTCTAAATAATTGAGACCATGAAACGAATATATCTATATTTAAGTGCAATACTATTAACTGTAAGTTGTAGCAACGATTTGCTTGATACAACGCCTTATTCTGCCATATCGTCCGAAACAATGTGGACAACGGATAATTTAACTGATTTGGGAATTGCAGGAGTGTATGCTGCATTAAGACTCGGTACCGGTAGTAGCAGTACTACATCCCCGTATGAACTGTATGAAACCGATCGTTTTGGATTTACGGGACAGAGCAGATTTGATGAATCATTATTGAGAGGTACAATTACAGCCGGCGATGGGTTGTTTTCTACAATGTGGCAGAATTTTTACGAAGGTATCCAACGCACGAATGATGCTATCAAAAATATTCCACTCAAATCTCCATCTGTTGCCACAAAAAAAGCGAAATATATTGCTGAGTGTAAATTTCTCAGGGCTTATTTTTACTATAGATTAAATCAACTTTATAAAGGAGTTCCAATTTATCTGGAACCGTTTACTGCGGAAGAAGCTAAAAAGGCACGGTCAACTGAGGACGAAGTCTGGAATCAGATTATTACGGATTTAACAGACTGTATCAATGAGACCAATCTTCCGGATAGATATGCTTCCGGTAATGCAAATTATGGTCATATTACAAAAGGAGCTGCTTATGCTTTGCGCGGTAAAGTATATATGTACCAGAAAAAATGGGGGCTTGCTGTTCAAGACTTTAGTAAAGTGAAAGATTGTGGATATTCGCTGTTTTCAAATTATAAAACCCTGTTTACAACGACTAATGAACAATGCCCGGAAATGATCTTCTCAATTCAAAACATAAGTCAGCAAGACTATGGAGGATCCGTTCAATTATATTATGGTAGCCGTTCAGCTTTTACTTCTGACTGGAATTATTTTATGCCAACGCCAGATTTAGTGGATTTATATGAAAACATCGATGGCTCAAAATTTAATTGGGATGATGTTATTCCGGAATATTCCAGCCTTACTGTCGCCGAACGCGAGGTTTATTTCTTGAGAGACAATTTAACTACAGCAGAGAAAAATGCAGCAGCTCTCAGAGGTGCTAAAATGAGCTTATATCTGTCAACAGGCAACGAAGCGCGTATATTGAAAGCATATCAAAACCGAGATCCACGTTTGGCAGCAACAGTGATCACACCGTATTCGACATTTACGGGAGCGTATAATAATACTTCGACTGTGGCAGTCGCAACAATGAGATGGCCATACAGAGCTCAGGCTTTGACCGGAGGTGACATACAAACCGACACGCAGAATTATTTCTATTACCTGTACCGAAAATTTGTGATTGAAGGCGTAACGGATATTCTTAATCGAAATTACAGTCCGATAGATATGCCGATTATAAGGTATGCCGATGTCCTTCTTTTATGGGCAGAAGCTTTGAACGAGCAAGGTTTAGTAACGGAAGCTGTTAGTAAAGTGAATGAAGTCAGACAAAGAGCCGGTGTGGCACTGCTGAACTCTAATGCATCGACTACTGTGACCGGTCAGGCCGATCTTAGAGTCCGTATACAAAATGAACGTAGCATTGAATTTGCAGGTGAAGGTGTCAATTATTTCGATCAGTTACGTTGGAAAATCTGGAAAGACAGAGTGTTCTATAGCGGTAATGGAAGCAAGCAGGTCTGGGGTGGCGTTGTAAGTACTTACTCTTACAAGGGAGATTATATTTATACATGGCCGATACCAGCATCGGAAATTCAAATCAATCCGAATTTGACTCAAAATGATAGTTGGATCAATTAATTTAGCTCTTGCTCCCTGATGTATAAAGAACCGATTATGGTTATGTATATATTAGGAATTCATTTCTCTCCTTCCCTTGCTTACAGGGAAGGAGAGGATATTATCAATTTTCACTTTTCGAGATTAATCTAATCACGAAGAATTTACGGTACATAAATTATAGTATTCTACTGATATGGTTGCGTCTGAATGGCACGTGTTTTTGCAACCTATTAGTTTGTTGTGCTTACAAAGCTACAAATATGAGATGCATTTTATTTATTGTTTCTTTGTTATGTCTTTTTGAAAATCAGTCTTTTGCTAATTCTGTAAAGGAATTTTATGTTTCAAAAGGTGGTAATTCCGGCAACACGGGAACAAAAGATAGTCCTTTTCCAACTTTGACTGACGCTCAAAAAGCCATCCGGATCTACAAACAGATAGACCCAAACTGTGCTCGTAAGCAAGATATCATTGTCTGGATAAGGGGTGGAATCTATGAATTCACCGAAAGTTTCGAACTGGCAAATGAAGATACCGGGTCTGAATTTTGTCACATTACTTATCAGGCTTATCCGGGAGAAAAAGTAACCTTCACAGGCGGGCGTTTGATTTCTTCTGAAGCCGCCCATAATATTACCAATTTGAATCAAAAGAACCGGTTTGTTGATCAATCGGTTGTAGATAAAATAAAAGTCATCGATTTAAAGTCTTTAGGTATTGTTGATTATGGCAAGAATCAAATAACAGGATTTCGTAGACCTTATGTGAATGCCGCCATGGAGCTTTTCATAAACGGTAAGCCTTTCCATTTGGCCCGGTATCCGAACAAAAATCAGATACGGATCAAAACGGAAGATGTTATTGATCAGGGGTTGATTAATAATGATTTTCATCCGGGTTGTATATGCTTTGACAAACAACGGCTTGCACTTTGGAATAAGGCACAGAATATTTTCACTTGTGGAAATTTTAAATATGCCTGGGCTACCGATCAGTTGAGGGTTAAGGCGATTGATGCTAATACTGGAGAGATAAAGTTTGCCAATGCTCACATGTTTGGCCTTTCCGGCGAACATGAATGGAATCAATACTATTTTTTCAATTTGATGGAGGAGTTGGATGAACTAGGTGAATATTATATCGACCAACAAGAAGGACTTCTTTACTTCTATCCGTTTACAGAACTGAAAGCATCCGATACAATAATGGTTTCTCTTTTGGAGAAGCCGCTCATTGCTTTGAAAAGTGCTAGTTATACTGAATTTCGGAACATTTGTTTTGAAGCAGGTCGTGGTATCGGCATTTATATGGAAAATACGGTGTCCGATAAAATTGAAAATTGCACTATTCGGAATATGGGCGTGGTGGGTGTTTGTATCGGGAAAGGGAGTAAGTCATCTCTTATATATCGCCACCCGGATGAGAAAAATCCATTTATGCCGGGAGAAAAAATATCTGGTGAGATCGGCAGTTTGTATGACTATTTATACGAAAATTCCACATTCGACAGGGATGGTGGCAAGAATAATGGTGTTATTAACTGTTTGATTGAAAATACCGGATGTGGAGGCGTTAGTATTGGTGGCGGTAACCGTATGAAATTAGAAAAGGCGGGTAACTATTTGTATAATTGCGAGTTTGTCAATTGCGGGAGACGGGATTATTCGTATAAATCGCCGGTGAATGTGGACGGAGTTGGAAATAAAATACAACATTGCCAGATCAATACCTGTCCTGCAACGGCCATCTATATTCATGGTAATGATCACGTTATTGAATACAACGTAATTGATGGTGCATGTAAGTTGATGGATGATCAAGGTGCGGTATACATTGGGCGTGATCCATCTGAGTTCGGAAATATTATTCGGTATAATTTCTTAAAAAATATAGGGAATGATGGCCTTACTATGGGTGTTTATTTCGATGACGGAGCATGTGGTACATCGCTTTATGGAAACGTTTTTTACAAGGCGGGTACACGATCGGTTTTGATTGGTGGAGGACAGTACAATAAAGTGGAAAATAATATTTTCATAGCGTCTGAACTGGCAATACACATGGATAACAGGCTTGAAAACTGGGCGAAAAACTCACTTCTGCCAAACGGTATTTTTGAAATAAGAATGAAGGCGATGAATTTTCAAAAACCACCTTTTGCTGAAAAATACCCGCAGATGGTTCATTATTTTGACAATGATCCGGCTGTGCCCAAACATAATGATATAAAGGACAATGTATTTGTGCGGATTAAACAGGTGCATAATGGTAAAAAAGAGTGGGGACCATTTTTAGAAAAAAATTGGGTTATGGATCAGGATGTGAAATTTCAAGATGCAGATCAACTTGATTTTACACTGAAAGAACTGTCAGCTATTTTTCGAGAATTGCCTGATTTTAAGCCAATACCATTTGAGAAAATCGGGCGTATTCACTAACGGGGCATACATTGCGATATACCTCTATTATTTTTGGATTATTAAAAGTGAACAGAACATGAAACGATTGCAATATCTTTCTATATTGTGTTTTATTAGCATACTGACCTTTGCCGGCAACGGAACAAAGGGGAAGCACCAAGCTAATTATCAGTTAAAAATCACTACAGTTGTGCCAATTTCATTGGCCGATACTACATGGAAATTGCTTACTCTTCGACAGAAAATCGGGCAATTAATGCTGATGCTGCCTGATCGTCAAAAAGAGCTGGATTTGGGCAACGGTTCTTTGTCCTCTTTTTTTGAGAGATACCCGGTATGCGGATTCTTTATGGGATGGAAGCTGTGGGATGGAGTGGAACGCGACCAGTATCTTAATCATATAAGAAGAACCTGTGTCGAATACCAGCGAGCAAGCCTTCTTCCATTGCTCTTTCAGGAAGACTATGAAAGCGGGGTCCCTTTGCCTGGTATGACGCCCTTCCCGAATGAAATGGCTTTGGGAGCCGCCAATTCGCCTGAGCTTGCCTATTGGTATGGAAAAACTGTGGCTCAGGAAAGTCGGTCGGTAGGTGTGAAATGGGTATTGCATCCGGTAGCCGATTTGAATATAAATCCTTTTAATCCAGTGACAAATACCAGAAGCATTTCGGATGATCCGGACAGGGCCATTCGGTTGCTAAGTCAGCAGATCAAAGGATTGCAGGACAATGGAGTGGCAGCAACGATTAAACATTTTCCGGGTGATGGTGTGGATTTTCGCGATCAGCATTTATTGACCACCTGTAATTCTATGTCTTTTGACGCCTGGAAAAAATATCATGGAAAAGTTTTTAAAGCATTGATCGATAGTGGGGTAATGGCGATAATGCCGGGGCATATTTCTTTGCCGTCCTATCAAAAAGAAAAAAAGGATGGACACTATTTGCCTGCAACTTTGTCCAAAGAGTTACTGACTAATTTATTGAAAGGAGAACTGGGATTCAAAGGTGTTGTAGTTTCAGATGCTATGGTAATGGGAGGTTTTCGTGGATGGTACGATAGCCAACTGGAAGGTGAAATACACAGTTTTCTTGCAGGTGTCGATGTCTTGTTGTGGCCGTCGTATCAATTTATGGACACTCTCGAAGCCCGTATCGTACGAAAGGAAATCCCAGAATCACGACTGAATGACGCTGTTAGTCGCGTATGGAATCTTAAGAAAAGGCTTGGCTTAATGGATAAGAACAGGCAGCTTATTTACAATATGACACAGGAAGAAAAGTTAAATGCACAATCCGTTTCGGATACAATTTGCGAGAAGGCAATCACACTGGTTCGTGACCGGAATCAGGCACTACCTTTGGATCCGAAAAAAGATAAGAAAATTCTGGTAGTCGGGGTTACACCGGTTAGCCGTAAAGGTGGAGATTCATCCTTGAAGAAGATGGAAGAATTTGGAGAACTGTTACGTTCTAAGGGTTTTATTGTTGATTTTCAACACGATCTATTATATGAAACACAGGGATGGACAGAGTCGGTGTCAAAACAATATGATCGGATATTGTTTTTGGTTGACAGACACATGCATGCACCGTATGGCCCGTTGGAATTTTGGGACGATGAGGCTCAAACAGTGTGGGGCATCAATGCCATGCCTAAAGAAAAGTTGATTGTTATCTCAGTCGGCAGTCCGTATTCGATCAATGAATATTTTGAACGAGTTAATACCTGCATTAATGCTTATTCAAATACAACAGTGATGCATAAGGCGTTGGTGAAGGCGTTGACCGGAGAGATACCGATGAAGGGCGATTCGCCTGTTAATCTGGATATCCAAAGTAAATTCAAGCTATATTGATCGACCGGAGACGGCTCTTAGAGTTAAGTCCTAATTGATTTTTTAATGAAATTTTATCATATATGAAGAAGATACTTATTGCTTTTTTGATAGTTTTTATTGGTTGGCCGTGTGTAAATGCGCAGGTTGTTTACAAACCTAATTGGGAATCGATTGACAGCCGTCCTGTCCCCGCCTGGTTCTCTGAAGCCAAGTTTGGAATTTTTATTCATTGGGGATTGTACTCCGTTCCTGCCTGGGCGCCAACAAAAGGTAAGGTGTACGAAAAGTATGCCGAATGGTATTGGGCCCGACAAAACCCTGCCGATAAACCATCTGCAGCATTTACAGACTTTCATAACAAAACATATGGGGCAAAAACCGAGTATCCTGATTTTGTTAACGGATTTAAAGCAGAGATGTTTGATCCTGCAAAATGGGCGGAAATTTTCAAACAATCGGGAGCAAAATACATTGTGTTAACCTCCAAACATCATGATGGATTTGCACTGTGGCCGTCGGAACAAGCCTGGAATTGGAACTCAGTTGATGTGGGACCGCATCGCGATTTGGCGGGCGATTTGACGAATGCCGTTAAAGCGAGCGGATTACACATGGGCTTTTACTATTCTTTGTATGAATGGTATAATCCTCTGTATAAAAAAGATCTGCCGAAATATGTGTCCGATCACATGATTCCTCAAATGAAGGATTTGGTAACCCGTTATCATCCGGATATGTTGTGGACTGACGGAGAATGGGAAAATACAAGCGATCAGTGGAAAAGCACTGAATTTCTATCTTGGTTATATAACGAATCGCCGGTAAAAGAATCCATAGTGGTAAACGACCGTTGGGGAAAGGATACACGGGGAAAACACGGAGGTTTTTATACCACAGAGTATGATATTGATGGCGATCAGGCCGTAAAGAGAGAAAAAAGCGGTCGTCCATGGGAAGAATGCCGGGGTATCGGAGGATCTTTTGGTTATAACAGGAATGAAAATCTGGAAGATTATGAAACCTCAGAGTCATTGATTAGTATTCTGATAGATAAAGTTTCCAGAGGCGGTAATCTGCTTTTGAATGTAGGGCCTACAGCAGACGGAAGAATCCCGGTTTTTATGCAACAACGCTTAAAAGATGTCGGAGATTGGCTGGCAATTAACGGTGAGGCAATTTATGGTACACAAGCCTGGAAATATTCAACGAAAGTCAAAAAAGAGCCGAATGTGTTCTTTACCACGAAAGGCAATGATCTATATGTGATTATTACTAAATGGCAAGAGATTCCAATGGTAATCAATGATGTGTATCACGTTAATGCAGTTGCATTGTTAGGGTTTAAGGGTGAAATAAAATATTCGTTTGCCAATAATCAATTAACAATTATTCCTCCTGTGGTTTCCCCGTCAGATAATTTGAGCCGTTATGCGTGGGTGTTCAAGATTGATGGAGGTGCGATTTGATTAAATCATGAGAAGGATTAATTGAAAAATTGCTTGAAAATTAAATATATGAAGTCAAAATATATTGTCGCTTTACTGCTGATGCTTATGTTGGTTACATGTCAGAAAAGTATTGCTATAACGTTGAAGAGCCCGGGAGGAAAGATTGAGGTTAAGGTAAACATTTTTAACAAACAGTTGAATTTGGCTGTTGTTCAAAATGGTACGAAAGTGCTGTCGGATTGTTCCCTTGGATTGGTTATGGATAATGTTAGTATTGGACGTGATGTCTCTATAACCGGTAAAGTGATAGAAAAGACAATCCATGAAGAGTATTCTCAGTTGGGAAATCACAGCACAGCCGTTAATCATTGCCAAGAAATGATGCTGCCATTAAAGTCTCGGAATATTAGTTATCAATTGTTTGTAAGGGCCTATAATGATGGGGTAGCAGTTAAATTTGTTATTCCTGATGCAAAAAATAAGGTTATAAGCAGCGATGGCACTACTTTCCCGATACAAGCGTCTGCGCAATGTTTTTGGGCTCCGTATGCCGATAGTAATGAGGAAATACATGCGGTTTCTTCTTTTAGTGGCATTCCTGAAAATCAGGCCATAGTGGCTCCGTTTACGGTCAAAACCGGTAACTCTTATATGGCATTTAGTGAAGCCGGTTGTGTTGATTTTCCAGATATGAGTTGGATTAAGCAAGATGGAGCTATCAAGGCAAATTTTACAACAAATATTCAGGGATGGAAAAATCAGCAGGATTCAGTTGTCTCGCCTTGGAGATGTGTTGTTCTGGTTGATAATCTCAATGACTTAGTTAATAGTGATTTGATCTCTAATTTGTGTAAAGCTCCTGAATCTCATGCCGATTTTAGCTGGGTAAAACCTGGACGTGTTCTGTGGCAATGGTGGAGCGTTGGAGCTCCAAAGTTTGAGGATCAAAAATTGTGGTTCGATGCGGCGGCGCGTTTAACTTGGGAGTATTATTTAATTGATGATGGATGGCGAGACTGGAGGCAGCCCGGTAAAGATCAGTGGCAATGTCTGAAAGAAGTTATTGCCTATGGGGATTCAGTCGGAGTTAAAAGTATCGTGTGGGTAGATTCAAAAGAGATGCGGGATAAAGAAAGCCTGCGGGCTTATTTGACAAAGGTAAAACAGGTAGGGGCAAAAGGAATTAAAATTGATTTTATTCCACCGGCAACACCCGAAATAATGCAGTGGTATGAAATGGCACGTGAAGAAACGTATAAACTTCAACTGATGTGTGATTTTCATGGTTGTATCAAACCAACTGGCTTGCATAGAACCTGGCCCCATGAGATGACCCGCGAGGGTGTGCGGGGTAATGAGTACCAGATGACTCGCTATAACCGTCTCATGCCCTTGGATCAGGATGAAATTATTCCGTTTACACGCTTCATTGCGGGGCCGGCCGATTTTACTCCGGTTATATTCGATGCCAAAGAACTTCGAGGCTATACCTGGGCTCATGAGCTGGCTCAGGCAGTGATATATAACTCTCCGTTAACTCACTTTGCTGATAATTTTCGTTATTATCTGGATAATCAGGCTGAAGATGTTTTGAGGGATATTCCCGTTGTGTGGGATGAAACCTACGTACTTCCCTGTTCTGAAATCGGAAAGGTGGTTGCATTTGCCAAAAGAAAAGGAAACGAGTGGTGGATTGGCGTTATGAATGGAAAAGACGCAACACGGCTCTCATTTGATCTCGGCTTTTTGACAGCAGATGCAAAAGCCACTGTTTTGAAAGACAATCAGCAGAAAGCTAACTCGTTTGTGCGGGAAGAAAAACATGTGCGGAAAGGAGAACCGTTTATCATAGATATGCAACCAGGCGGTGGATATGTAATGCGACTTCGCAAATAGAAATTATATGAAATATTTATTTTTTTCAATATGGCTATTGTGTCCATTTTTATGCCAGGCACATCAAAGCTCTATGCATCCTGATGCGCAGATTCGCTATGTCAAATGGCAGATCAAACAAAAAGTAGAGCCTTGTTTTAGTGCATATCAACAATTGATTCACATGGCCGATTCACTGTTGGCAAAGAATCAGAATGCTCTTGAAAATTTCTCTGTACCGGGTTTTTATTTTAAACCTGAGGAGCATAAACAGAACTCATTATCATTGTCAGGCGATGCCTTTGCTGCTTATGCTAGCGCCCTGGCTTATCGTTTGTCAGGTGATAAAAAATACGGAGCAAAAGCTTGTTATTTCCTGAATGCATGGGCATCGGTCAATAAAAGGTGTTCAGATGTTGACGGACAATTAGTGCTGACTTACAATGGCACTGCTTTACTAATAGCTGCCGAACTGATGTCAAAATCCAGGATCTGGAATAAGAAAGACATAAACCAGTTCAAACGATGGGTCACTGAGGTTTATCAGCCGACCGTGAAATCTATTCGTGTACGAAAAAACAATTGGGGAGACTGGAGTCGGTTCGGTTCGTTGCTTTGTGCTTCGTTTCTTGACGATGAAAAAGAAATTAACGTAAATACACAATTGCTTAAATCTGATCTGGAACAGAAGATTGCTTCGGATGGCCGTATGATCGAAGAAATCAAACGTGAGAAAAACGGGATATGGTATACCTATTTCTCGCTTGCTCCTATAACAGCCTCATGCTGGATTATTTATAACAGCACAGGCGAAAACTTGTTCCAATCAGAAAAGGAAGGTAAATTGATAAAGAGCGCTCTTGATTATTTGTGTTACTACTCAAAAAATCCCGATGAATGGAAGTGGTTTTCTCATCCCCGAAGTGGAGAAAATGAACCCTGGCCGGAGAATCTGTTTGAGGCAATGAACGGTATTTATGAAGAAAAAAATTATCTGGATTTTGTTCAATCACTACGTCCTGTTATATACCCTTTTCATGCTTACGCCTGGACATTTCCAACACTAATGCCCTTGCAAATTACACCATATCAAACCAAATAAAAACTTTGCTTACCTATAAAGCCGTTGTTACATCCATGATAAAGTATCTGATTTTTATTTTTTTATTGGGAATTTTTGTCCCAAAGACCATGTATGCTCAGGAATTCATTCCGATTTGGCCCGAGCATCATATGCCGAACAGTAGAGGAATAACAGTAAAAGACAGCATGAATGCAGAACTTATTTATCGGGTATCTGTTCCCGGTATGTATGCATTCAGACCTTCAAAAGCTGAAAATAAAGGTGCTGCCGTATTAATTTTTCCTTCCGGCGGATATTCAGTGCTTTCTTATGCTACTGGATTTCAGTTGGCAAAATGGTTTAATACCATTGGAATTACTGCATATGTTTTAAAATACCGCTTGCCGCAATCTCCTGATGTAATAGAATCTTATAAGGCCCCGCTTCAGGATGCCCAAAGAGCTATGAGATTAATCCGTGCCGGGGCGAAAGAGTGGGGGTATGATGAGGCAAAAGTGGGTGTGATGGGAGCTTCGGCAGGAGGACATATTGCGGCCTGCCTTTCAACGTCCCTTGAAGCTTGGTATGCATCAAACGATTCGATAGACAAGGAAAACTTTTTGCCCAATTTTGCCATTCTAGTTTCACCCGTTATTTCAATGAAGGAAGCGACGCATCTTCCAAGTCGAAATACTCTTTTGGGCAAAAACACTTCGCCAGATCTTTTAGAAAAGCTTTCCTGTCAGTTACATGTCAGTAAGCAAACATCGCCTTCTTTTGTGGTACATGCTGAAGACGATCAGACAGTCTCGCCAATGAACAGTATTTTATACTATGCCAGTTTGGTCCGAAATGGAATAGAAGGGAGTTCACTCCATATTTTTCCGTCGGGAGGGCATAGTATTCGGGTTCGCAAAAATCCCGGAACTACCTCTTTTTGGCCTGCGCTTGCAGAGAAATGGCTTTTGGAAATCGGAATTATCAACTAAGAAATCTTTTTGTAATCACATAAAATGAAACACTTTCGATATGGTTTTGTCTTGGTAATATTTATGTTGTTATCAGTCAATTTAAACGCAAAAAGTTCGTTGTCCGATAGCAGACGTAGGATGTGGCTCAGTTATCTTGACAAGATAGCCTGTCCGGTAATGTCGAATCTGGCAAATAATCATCTGAAAGAAAGGATGCCGGTTACAGTGTCTTTTGTCAGTGATGACCCTATGAACCGAAAGAAGGTGGCATATCTCGAAATTTTTGGACGTACTCTCAGCGGTATTGCACCATGGCTTAATTCGGAAGGAGGTTCGCAGGAAGAGATCGAAATGAGAAACAGGTACCGGGAATGGAGCCTGAAGGCAATTGATAATGCCACGAATCCTGAAGCAAAAGATTACGTGGCGTGGACGGCTCCTATTCCCCAGCCTCTAGTGGATGCCTCCTATGTTGCGCTGGCTCTGATCCGGGCACCGTGGCTCTGGAACCATCTGGATGCCAAAGTGCAGAATCAAGTCGTTGAAGCGTTGAAAAAAACACGATCGATCATTCCGGTTTACAACAATTGGATACTTTTTTCGGGAATGATAGAAACTTTTTTTTGCAAATATAATTTGTCTTATGATGCGGTACGAATTGAGTATGGCGTAAAGGAATTTATGGAACACTGGTACACTGGCGATGGAATGTTTGCTGATGGTAAACCATTTAATATCAACTATTACAATAGTTTTGTAATTCAACCTTATTTGAATACGATCCTGCGGGAGATGAACAAAAAAAACGGTACATACAGACAGTATTTATCTAAGATAGATACTATTAGTAAACGGTATGCTCAGTTGCAGGAAAGATCGATCAATGCCGACGGTTCGTATCCGGTGACTGGACGCTCTATTGTTTATCGCGGTGCAGCTTTTCAACATCTGGCGGATATGGCATTAAATAAGAAACTTCCATCATCATTATCTGAAGGGCAGGTGCGAGCTGCTCTGACAGCAGTGATCAGAAAAACATTGGATGCACCGGGCACCTTCTCTTCTGACGGTTGGCTGAATATCGGTGTGTGTGGAAACCAGTCTGGACTTGCAGATGTCTACAATAATACAGGAAGTCTATACATCTGTACCAATATTTTTTTGCCGCTTGGACTCTCGCCTGATAATTCATTTTGGACATGTAATGATCAATCCTGGACGGCTGTGAAAATATGGTCGGGACAAGATGTAAACGGCGATCATGCATTAGAACTTAACCATTAATCAAACCCAAATATAAAAAATATGAGATTGAAATTACATGTTGCACTGCTTTTGTGTGTTGTTGGAGCCATAAATTTATGTGCACAATCCAAAACAGCATCAAAATCTTTTCTTACCACCATCAATCAAAAACTTGATTTTGCCGTAAAACAAGAGATAAAGATGGCTGAAAGTGTAAAAGATCGGCTTGGCAAATTTCCTGTTACGCTGGATAAACAGGGAAACCTGACTCTTTGTGATACCACCTCATGGACGTGTGGTTTCTTTCCGGGAACATTATGGTACTTGTACGAATACTCAAAAAGCGAGCAGTTAAAACAATATGCACGACAGTTTTCCGGTCGCCTTGAAGGTATGCAAAATGCCACTAATACACACGATATAGGGTTTATTGTCTATTGTAGTTATGGCAATGGTTATCGCTTGACGGGAGATGCCGATTATAAAGCTAAGGTGATAAGAGCGGCAGGATCACTCTGTACAAGATTTAGCCCAGTGACGGGATGTATAAAGTCTTGGGATAGAGGTACAGGTGTTTATCCGGTGATTATTGATAATATGATGAATCTTGAATTGTTGTTTGAAGCGTATAAACTTATCGGTAATTCTAAATTTCGGGAAATTGCTGTCGCTCATGCCAATACAACCATGAAGAATCATTTTAGAGTTGATGCAAGTTGTTATCATGTGGTTTTCTACGATCCGGTAACAGGAGAGGTAACAGCTCGTAAAACACGTCAGGGACTTGCTGATGAATCCTCCTGGTCACGTGGTCAGGCCTGGGCTTTGTATGGTTATACCATGTGCTATCGTGAAACGAAAGATAAATCGTATCTCCAACAAGCACAGAAGGTTGCCTCCTTTATTCTCAACCATCCTCGTTTACCGAAAGATAAAATTCCATACTGGGATTTTGATGATCCTAAAATTTCAAATATCAGTAGAGATGCTTCTGCCGGAGCTGTTATCTGTTCTGCCTTGATAGAGTTAAGCCAATATGTGCCTAAAAGCGAAGCAAAGAATTATTTAAATGTGGCAAAAATGCAGTTGGAATCACTTTCGTCACCGGCATATCTGGCTCAGGATGAATCTAATAAATATTTTTTGCTGAAACATAGTGTAGGGTCTATGCCTGATAATATAGAAGTTGATGTGCCTCTGCCATATGCCGATTATTACTATGTAGAATCTTTACTTCGTTTCCGCAAAGTGCTTAAAGGTGAACCATTGTTTTAAGATGTTTGTAAAAATTATTAACCATGAATATAAATTTGAAACTCATTTTACCTTTGTTTCTGCTGTTGATTTGCATAGATCTTTTTTCGTCACCGGTTGTTATAGATACAACTGGTGTTACTATTGAATCAAAATCACGACAGTATGCCAATGCTTTATCAACAGGATTATTCAGAAATGATATCTGTTTACCTTCCAAATTGTATATGTTGAATGGAGTACAGAATAATGTTTTTGTAGAACCATTGATAAAACGTTGGAGGCCATACAACGATGTTGTCAGGTTTTCCGGCACGGTTCAATTCCAAAGACGGCTGGAACGAGTAGCCAGCATATCTTCCCCTCATAATGGAGATTCTCTCTGTTTACAATTGGTAAATCTTGATGATTTTGAAACCATAAAGACTGTAAAGTCTTCTATTTTTGTTGGTCAACCGGGAACTGGAGCTGATACTGTTTGTATATCCATCATTGGTGATAGTTTTACCTATGGTGCTTTTTTCAAAGATGCGCTTTTAAGAAAAGGATACGTTCCCAATATTCGGATGGTCGGTCTACAGGAAGTTGATGGCTGTCCGGGGCAATTTGACGAAGGTCGTCCGGGCTGGTCACTGCAAGGCTACTTTAGAATAAGTAAAGGTAGAGTAGATGCTTATAATGGGTTTTGGCAGCCCGAAGGAGAATCCAAATATTGGGGCTCTACCGCTTTTTGGCAATTAGTGAATGAAATCAATCGTTTCCCGAATAAAAAATGGGAACCTAAAGAAATATATTTTACCAAACGCTATTTTAAGGAGGCATATAGGTTTGATCAAAAAACTGGATTAAAATTGAATCCTCAGAAGAATGATATCATGTATGATAATGTTTTAGAGTGTTTTGTGAAGTATGATGGGAAAAAATGGGAGGAAACAAAATATGAGCAATATCATTGGAATTTCGATTATGGCAAGTATTTGTCTATGTGGAATTTGAAAGCTCCCTCCATCTTGGTGGAATTTCTTGGTCTCAATGATTTTCGGGAATTTTCGACCCCGGCAACTATTGATTTCAATACGTGGAATAAACAAATAGAACAGATGGCTCATTCATATCTAAAGGTGGTTCCCGCAGGAAGGTTTGTAGTGATGATTCCCCAATCGACTTGTGGTATACTGAATAATACAGCTGGTGATTTTACCATTAGGCAGAATGCATGCATGTGGCAATTACGAAAGAATATCATTGAAAGATTTGATAAACGGGAGGCGGAACGTATATATATAGTAGATGCCGGTATTGGAATTGATAATCAAGCGGGATATAAATTCTCTACAGATGATAAGTATACAATACCTTATGCAGAAAATACAGAGATAAATAAAATGGAGGTTCAATGGGGTAATCCGCATCCGTATCCTAACTATTCGGTTATGGGAATCCCTCTTGCTGCTTTTATTCAAAAATATAGATGAAGGCTGTTGTGTCTTAGGTGTATCTTTGAGCTTTCATGAGTAATTACAGTATACGTCTAGTATGTTAACATGAAAGAAAATAATGCATTTGGTGGACGAGAGCAGAATATAAGTTTATTGACAAGACATATAATCCAATTGGATTAGAACTGATGCTTATTGTACGTCTAATTTTAAGGATAAATGTATATTAAAGTAGATGATTATTTGTGCAATATTTGAATTTGTTATTTTGTAATGCTTATCAGCTGTTATGGGCTTCATGCTTCTTTCAGGTTTGACAACCGTATATATTAACTATCCCCCGGCGCCCATCAATGAATGGTTTAAGGATCTGGCAGACCTTATGAGGCCGACCTATTACAGATTGAAGGAACGGATCCTCTCATGGTGATCTTCGAGAAATGGATGGTTAGTGAAGATTCGAAAGTGCTTCCCAAAGGACGCATGGTAAATGCCATAAGTGTAACTGATGGCATTTACCATAAATTAACAAGATACCACTTGGGTGGGCGTCTAAAGATTGACAACAATCTCGGCGAGAATGCTATTCGTCCAATCGCACTGGGTCGAAAAAATTGGTTATTCTGTGGAAACGGCGAGTCGGCAGAAAATGCTGCCATCATATTACTCCATGTTTGGGTGCTGCAAGGCTAGTGAGGTGAACTTCCGGGAATGGCTTATCTTTTTCTTGGAAAACGTTCACAGCTATGACCAGGATTACAGCAAGGATCTGGCCGAATTTCTTCCTCAAAACTTCAAGATGAAAAACTGAAGATACTATCAGAACAGACTTATAAATCTCTCAGAGGTTTATGAATATTTTAGAGATACAATACGGGGTTTACCGAATGCTTACTTCTATTGGACTACTTATTCCGGGAAAGGTTTTTACCCTCCCATCCGGGAGAACTGGAATCCCAGAATGACTTTAATAAACCGTTTACTTATAACTTTTAAGACAAAGTTCCCCCGTAAAAACTCTTTTTATCCTATAAAAACGACCTTCCATAAGTGGCCATTCGTGAATGCCACAATTTCCTGATTCTGTCTTTAAGATGGATGTCAAAACCTGCATAAATGTTTTGATCTTCAAAATTTAATTTGTTTATTTGTGTTGCGTAATGCTTTGAATATTATTTCTTAATGATTTTACACCTTAAAAAGTAGTGTTTTTTGTCTAATGCAAAATCATGTAATCTATTCATTTTGCAAACATAGGGACTGGTTAACTATTATCACTCATTGTAAGAATGTACACATTTACAGCTAATGAAATAGTAAGCATAAAATAACAGAATTTCTTACCCCCCCCAAAAAAAAATAACAAATTAAAAGACTCTTCTATGAAAAGACATTTGCTTATAGTCCTTGCGTTGCTATTCACGATGTCAGGATTCTCGCAAGGTATTGAATTTGAACACGGATCATGGAAAGAAGTACTCGCTAAAGCGCAGCAAACAAATAAACCCATTTTTGTTGACGCCTCTGCTCCGTGGTGTGGGGCTTGTGTTATGATGAAAAAGAATATTTTGTCTCTTGAAGAGGTCGGGAAAGTTTACAATGCAAACTATATTTGTTACGAAGTAGATGTAGAAAAGGGTGACGGTATTCAAATAAAAAAGGACTACGAAGTTCGTCCCATTCCGTCTTTTTTGTTTATAAGGCCTGACGGATCACTTTTCCACAGGGCTATAGGTTATAAGGATGCAGAAAAAATTCTTGCTGAATCCCAAAAAGCATTGGCTCTGATGAATGACTCTATGCCAATTACTATTTGGGATAAGGAGTATGTTGAAAAGAAGAATGACCCCAAATTCTTGCTTGGTTACATCAATAAGCGTAGTTCATTGGGAATGCCAAATGCCAAACTGTTTGACGAGTACCTGAAACTGCTTCCGGAATCAGAGCGCATTAGTTCTGTTACCATGAAAGTCTACAAAACGGAAGAAGATAATTTTACAATCCATTCTTTTGCCTTTTCATACCTTTTGAAAAATCGGGCTGCATTTGAGAATGTGTCTGCCCCAGATAAAATATTTATTGACTACATGCTTAACCAAAGTATTCGTAATTCGCTCAAAATAGCAATATTCAAAAAGGATGAACAACTTCTGGCTGAAGTAATTGCTAATTATGAACTTCTGCCCAAAAATATAAATATCCTTAGTGAGAATGGATTGTATACGCCTTTCTATGGCAAGGATGAAATCTACATGGAGTACTATCAGGGTATGAAAGAAAAAGGCAAGTATCTTGAACACGTTATAAGCATGGGCAATAACTATCTTCTTAAAATGACAGATGATTTGATTGCACAAAAAGACAAGGCCAATGCCCAAATGCTGGAAGAGGCAATTAAGTCAGGACAATTCGATACAACAAGGATTGCTGCTGCACGATTATTAGACATGAGAAATTTTTCTAAAAAATCTGTAAGAAATGCCATTGGTTGGAGGCTCAACTACAATGCAGGGATTATATTCGATAATGTATCTGATAAACAAGCTCTTCAGGATGCTATCAAATGGTCTAAGCGGTCGTTCGAGCTGTCAACCAACAGTTTAGGATGGAAAAATACGTACGCCAATCTTCTTTACAAATCGGGAATGAAGACCGAGGCTATTGCCAAGCAACAGGAGCTTCTGGGTCTTATCAATAAGGTAAAGAATCCCAAAGGATATCAGGAAAAGGTGAAACTAATCCAAAAAATGAGGGCAGGCGAAAAGATTTGGGGAAACTAGATTGACATCATAGCAACCGTATGAAAAAAATAGTATTAATTGTTTTGTTTTTAGCTCCCATAATTCTAAAATCACAAGATTTGGTTGTTTTTAGAAATGGAGACAGCCTTAGCTGTAAGATTACAAGGATTGACAGCTTAAATTTATATTATGACTTCCAAAAAGGAAATAGAAATATAACCAGTTTCGTTAATAAAAATGAGATTAGAAGCTATACGTTAAATAACCAAGCAGATTCCGTTAAAGAGCAGGATTATTCAATCAAACAAACTCATGGCAAAGATGTAATAATTGATACCACCGTATATATTAAGTCCTCACAGAAATGGATAAACTTAATAACTTTTTCAAAGAGATATGGTCTTCATGCTACAGGATGGGCTATTCAATACTATGGATACATTTTACAAAATGACTCTAAATGGATTATTCCCTGCTATTTTGGATTAGAAAATTTTGATCTCAATTCTGAGTACATTTCTCAATATGATTCTCAATCTGTAAATATGAGTTACTATTTAGTTGGGATTAGTCCGTTTAGGAGGTTAAACGATTACATATTCTTAAACTTGGGATTACAGCTTATTTTAGGGACAGAAGATTTGATAGATTATTATGGTTATAAACGTACACATTCAATATTTGGCGTTACTCCCTCTCAAGGCATTTATATTATTCCTAAATCAGATTTTGGCCTAACAATAGGACTGGGCGTTTATGAGAAGATCCTTAACTCTGAGGTCTATAAAAACGATTTAGGCATAAAAATGGAGATAGGTGTTAAATTTTAAATATTCATAAACATGATAACAATTAATACGATGAAGAAACTTTTATTATTGCTGCCACTTTTTCTGATCAGTTGTACTGTAAGCCAAAAAGTCATTTACAAAACAGATGATATATCTGCGTCTCTGACAACAAAGACAATACCTATAAAGGTAGAAATTAGAGTATTGAATGATAATAGAGCTAATGTAAATGAAAACAGCATACTGTTTACCAATCCTCTACAAACCAAACTTGAAGGAAAACCCTATTTTATAAACGCGGAAAAGAATTATAAAAAAGATTCCGTTGCAAGTCAAATTACAAGAATTCTGGTTGAACATTTCAACAAAGCAAAATTATTTGACATGACCTTTTATGGAAAAAACAATTATAGTGATTATTACATGACAGGGACATTGAATAGTTTTTATGGCGAACAGAAATATTCTTCAGCTGCTGTTGTTGGCTCTCAATTTGGGCTAATAGGAGCTTTGGCTACAGCTAAAGCCAAGACTCCAGGCAAAATAATAATTGATATGTCCGATTTAAAACTGTTCAAAAAAGATGGAACATTAGTTAAAGATCTCGGGAATTTCTATAAAGAGTATAAGGATGATCTTTCAGTTGATGCTTATGGTTGGTGTATCTATAGAAATGTAAACGAAAAATTAAAAGATTTCAATACACATTTAATAGAAAAAATCAGAGCCGAAATGATGGAGATAAATTAAAATGAAAAACTGCCACCAACACAACTCAATGCACACCCACTGTTCACAGACAGTCTCGGGCTGGCAACCCGTTAACTGCAAGGCTAGGGCCGGACTTTTGTTGTTCATCGGTAATTTTAAATAGAAATCTACAATGATCATTATAGCCAATTAATTGTTGTTTAATCTGTATTTTTGTATTTAGACTGTTTTAATACTAACAAATTTTTAAATATATTTGAGAGCTATTTCTTATTGGAGTCCAGTAACCAATTTATAAACGGGGCAAATCCGAAAAGCCAAATGAGTAGGGCACAAATAATAGAAGATGAAAGTACAAAATCTTATTATTTCTTTTTTGATCGTATGTTCTTTAATGTTAAGTGGCTGCGCAACAATTATTGGTGGATCAAATTACAATGCTCACATTGTTGTTGTGGATAATCCCAATGCCAGAATCACCTATAAAGGCGAAGTCGTTGGTACTGGTAGTGCAGTAGTTAAAGTTAACCGAACGCAGGCCAATAAATTTGCATTTAGTGTTAAACAAGAGGGGTATGGAGAGCGTATATACAATTATAATTCTCGTTCATTTAGAGGCTGGGCCTTTGTTGGTTCGGTCTTACTCTGGACAGGTATGTATAATGGTATTCCCTTGCCTTGGGGTGTTGCCGTCGATTTGGCCACGGGTGCTCTTTGGAAACCTAATGTCATGGAGCAAGGCGTATCAAAGGATGATTATAAGAATTTTCGATATCGGGTTAGTTACGGAGATTCAACTGCAATAAAAGCTATAAATGCTCCGCAACAATCTGATTTGATATACCTTAAAAATGGGAGTCGAATCAAAGGTCAAATTGTTGAACAAATTATAGGATCAACCATAAAAATTAAAACTCAAGATGGAAGTTTGTTTGTTTTTAAATCTGATGAAGTTGAAAAAATCGCTCGAGAATAAAAAGCCCTGCCGTCGACACTAAAGCACAGCCCTTCAGGATATGCTCTGGCTTCCAGTTGGTAGAAAGCATAAAGTATACATAAAAAACACTGAAAATATTCATTAAAATGAAGAAATTTAGATTATTACAGATTCTGATTTTTTTATCATTTACAAGTGCTTTTGCTAAGGATAAAGTCATTATTAAGGCGAATGTTGTCAGAGGAGAGAGCTTTGTAACAGCAAACACTAACCCCGAAGAGATTGAGGCGATCTTTAGGCAAAACCTTAAGGATAAGGGATATGAGATATGTGATAGTCTAAATTCTGCTATCGATATGTTATTGATTGATGTTTTTTTGTATCAATTTCCTACGGATAGTCCTTGTTTAGTTGTTGTAGTAAGATCAAATTCTGGAGTACATTATTTCGACAAGAGAATAAATGCGCTTTTTTTTAGTCAAAAGGCTGCAAATATACAACTTGCGAGATCTATGGCTAAAGATTTTCCAGATAAGATTAATAGAGATGAGTATTTCAACCCAATGATATCTGATATTTTTAACAATGGAACGCTAAGACTAAGTGGAATAGTGGTAGATGCAATGTCTGCGAATCAACGTTCTCACAATTCCTCTGTGATACAATGGCCAACTAGTTCAACCCCATCGTTCTTAGTTCCTGATGGATTAACGGAATATTTGTCGTATTGTGTTAATTTTCAAGGAATAAGAAAATTGCTAAAGGATAATACAATCAAGTTGAATCTCAATATTAACCGTACTGGAAGATTTGAGATTGCTTCTATTGACAGTCCAATAGAATTAACAGAAAGACAAACAAGATATCTAAAAAGCACCATTGATGCATTTCCAATTTGGAAGGTCGACAACGAAGTTGTTGGTATTGTTATGAATCTAAGAATAAATTAATAAAAGAGCCTTCCACTAATATCTCCCAAACCACGCCCGCATAAGGCTGGAGCATTCTGGCCTAGTGCTATAGCCAATGCTAGCCGGCATATGAAAATAATCCCTTGGCAGTTTTTCGATAAAAAAATCATAGAAATATCATTTTTTCCCTAACGGAAAAGAACTATGTATCTTTTGCCCATGATGAACAAAGGCCGTTTCCTTTTTCAGGCCTTTTAGGCACCGGAATGTTAGAACATTTTGATATAGTCCTGGATTTAAAGAATTTCTACCTTTATTTGAAACCGATTGATAAATAGGATTTATAGTGTTGAATATAAATAATATAATAGAAATTTTATACATATACTTTACAAAAAGCTCCAGACTATTTTTTATAAAAATATTGGAGAGAAATGCAACTGACTATAAACTGTTGGTCTGAAGGGTAGGAATTACTACATAAAAAGATAAATCTCGAATAAGAAAATAATATTTTTGTAATTTTGCACTTGGATTTGTAAGCAACCGAGGATTTTATAAGAAATTGTAAGTGTCTGAAATTTCCATATTTAAATCAGATAAATCAATTTTTTATGAAAACAACTTCAAAACAGATTAAAACAACAATTTTGTCAATCTCACTCCTAACCGTTATGGCAGGGGCTGCTGTTGCTCCGGCTTTAGGAGTTATTAAAGAACATTTCTCAACTACCCCTGACATTCTTGTCAAACTCATTATCAGTATTCCGGCATTATTTATCATTATCACAAATTTGGTCTTTAAGTACCTATGCCGTTTTATGCGGACTAAAACCATTGCAGTCATTGGATTAATTATATATATAGTAGCTGGAACTTGTGCCCTTTTTGCCAACAATATTTGGATATTGCTTGCATTTCGTGCGGTGTTGGGTGTGAGTGTCGGATTGTTAATGCCGCTTTCAACCGGATTGTTGGCTTTTTATTATCCTCCCGAACAGCAATCGGAACTGATGGGCGAAGCTGCAGCAATGAATCAATTGGGAGGCGTAGTGGCAACATTGCTTGCAGGACTTCTTGCTTCTGTATCGTGGCGACTGAGTTTTTTGGTGTATCTTTTCGGGCTAATTTCGATTATATTGGTATTGATGCATTTGCCAAACGATAAACTTTTATCGAAAAATGCGCATATGCCGGTAAAAAAACTATTAAAATTTCATCCGTCCGTTATCGGAATGCTTTTGGTCATGATGATCTTTTTTGTGTTCCCTTCAAATTATGCCATCATTGCAACCAAACAAGGCTTATTCTCAGATAAAGCAATTACCTTTATTATGGTTGCCTACGATGTCGTTGCATTTTTTGTAGGACTTATGTTTGGAGCTATTATGAAAAGCTGCAAACGGAGTATGAAGTATTTTGCTCCATTACTGTTTTTTAGTTCTTATTGGTTTTTTACTTTATCACCGACATTATTAACAACGATTATTGCATTGATGCTTGGCGGTATGGCCAATGGTATCGGAGTTCCTTATATCAATACCATAGCATCAATAAAAGGAGGGAAGCACGCTGTTACATCCGTTATGCCACTTGTTTCCGCCAGTTTGTATTTGGGACAATTTGTATCTCCATTGGCTGTAAAGTTTTTCTCGAAAATCTTATTTCCCGGAGATATAAATGCAGCGTATAAGGTTGCAATGTTATTATGCATAATACTTTATATTCAAACATTTTTAACCAGAAGTCATCAAAGTTTACCGCCCGAAGAGAAACAGGTCTAAATTTGTATGGAATTTTAAACCGGAACTGACACTGCTGATTGTAGTTGAAAATAAATTGAATTGAAAAGTACCACTAATGGCTAAGACGCAGTATAGCCAATAAGGGTTTCAGCGCGCTTGTCACTACACCTGCTTTGTAGATAGTTTAGTGGTTTTCATGTTTAACTGTACGTCTTAAATTACTTATTCTCGGGATTTTTTTTGTCTAATAAAAGAACACATAGCTTCTATGTTGAAAACCAAATAATCGGAACATGATTCTTCTAAAATTAAAATTCATATATTTGCCAAACAAGGCCCAAGAGGAAGCACTATAGAAAATCGAAACAGCTGATATCGTTGTTTGTTGGGGTGAGCTATGGAAAAAGAGGTGGTGGCAAAATTGACTAATTAATAACATTTATAAATATGAAATCGTTTTTATTTGATTGGGCCTTTTTATTACTGATTGCGACCAATGCAACAGGACAAAATGCTGCTAAAGCATCTTCGAGTGAAGCTTCTCCTGATTTTGGGCCGAATGTTCTCATTTTCGATCCATCCATGCCAACCTCCTCAATTCAAGAGGCCATTACCAGCGTTTACAATGCACAGCAGAAAAATCAATTTGGAGACAGGCGCGACGCATTGATATTTAAACCAGGTTCATATCATGTAGATGTCGGTGTCGGCTTTTACACCGAAGTCATTGGACTGGGCAGTACACCGGATGCGGTAGACATAACCGGAAACCTTCATTCGGATGCAGCCTTGGGTAACAACAACGGAACATGCAACTTCTGGAGAGGGGTAACAAATTTATCGGTGACTCCGGATAATGGGGCTGTTAAATGGTGTGTATCACAGGCAACATTTATGAGACAGGTTCATATTAAGGGTAATTTACTTCTTCATCAGAACAATGGTTGGGTGAGCGGAGGATGGTTGGCAAACTCCAAAGTTGACGGATTCGTAGATTCTGGTACACAGCAGCAGTGGATTACAAGGAATACCGAGATGAACAGCTGGAAAGGCTCCAATTGGAACATGGTATTTGTTGGTGTTTCCGGGGCTCCTCAGGCAAGCTTTCCTAAACCGGCCTATACGATAGTAGAGGAGACTCCCATTGTAAAGGAAAAGCCATTTCTGATGATTGATCAAAACGGGAATTACGTTGTTCGGGTCCCTTCGCTTAAAAATAACAGCTCAAGTTACGACTGGGCAGGCGGATCCGTTCCGGGAACCACCTTGCCGATAAGTGCTTTTTATATTGCCAAACCCGGAGTTACAGCTTCGACATTAAATTCGCAGCTTTCAGCAGGCAAGCATTTACTATTTACCCCCGGTATCTATAGTATAGACCAAACTCTTCTGGTTAAACGAGCAAATACCATTATAATGGGTATTGGCCTTGCAACCCTTCGTTCACAAAATGGTGTGACAACAATGAAAATCGAAGATGTTGATGGTGTAATGGTTTCCGGTGTTCTGTTTGATGCCGGTGAGACAAAATCAGATACGCAACTGGAAGTGGGGACTCAAGGCAAAACAGAAAGAAATTCTTTAAATCCGATTGTGCTTCACGATGTTATTTTCCGTGTTGGAGGTACTGTTGCCGGTAAAACAAACACCAGTGTCAGGATAAACGCTAACAATACCATTGTAGATCACACCTGGGTTTGGAGAGCCGATCATGGTGCTCGTGGTACTGTTGGATGGGACATAAATACTGCAGATAATGGTATGGTTGTAAATGGCAACAATGTCACGATCTATGGATTGTTCGTTGAACATTACCAGAAAAATCAAACTCTTTGGAACGGAAACGGTGGCAGAACATACATGTATCAAAGTGAAATTCCGTATGACGTTCCGAACCAGTCAAGCTGGATGGATGGTCGTTCAAACGGTTTTGCTTCTTACAAGGTGTCGAACAAGGTTAAAAGTCATGAAGCATGGGGTCTTGGTATCTATTCCTACTTTAGTGCAAATGAATCCAACAAGCTTTCTAATGCAATAGAAGCTCCCATTCGTCCGAAAGTCAAGTTTAATAACATCATTACTATATGCTTGGGACAACGAGGCGAAATCACCAATGTCATTAACAATAGGGGCGGGGAAGTAAATTCCGGTAATTTTGAAAGACGACTTGCTCAATAACTGATGATGCTTGTTCAGGTAAACCTGCAAGGGAAAGTCGTTTGTTATAGTGTATGATCGTGTTCTTCAAGGCTGTTATTGATCTTTTAACCCCATTAATGGTAGTGGCAAATAAAAAAAAGATGTATGTTTGCAGAATCAAAATAGAAGTAAAGAAAAACACTTTTAATGATATTTCTTTTCTAAGTTCCTGATGCAGAACAAAAATATTCATATCGACTACGATCTGCTTCTTCGGTTAAAGAATGGTAACGAACAGGCATTTTCTGTTGTATTTGATTCTTACCATAGGTATCTGTATGTACTGGCCAGCCGCTATTTAATGTCGGAAAGCTATGCAGAAGATGCTGTGCAATATACATTTATGCGTTTGTGGGAGGAGCGGGAGTCTTTTGATTATAGAAAGGGGATAAAAAATCTATTGTTTACCATCCTGAAAAACTATATTCTGAATGAAGTCAGACATAATAATCTGGTCGTTCAGAAAAATTACGAACTGGCTCAGAGGACTGAAGATGCCGAGATTGATTTGTTGCACGAACTGGAAAACGCCGATTTCAGAAAATATTTATACCGGTTGATCGATCAGTTGACACCTCAGAAAAAAGAAGTTTGTTTCCTGAAAATTGAGCGCGGAATGACCAATCAGGAAGTGGCCGAGGCAATGAATATATCGGTGGCTACTGTTAAATCGCATTATACGCAGGTGATTAAGATATTACGTTCGCATCTGGATAAAGTGGTACTGATTGTTCTGGCAATAAAACATTTTCTGTAAAGTTTGTTGGAGCGCGACTCATACTTTTTAGTTTAATAACTGTTTAATCGGATAAGAATAAAATATTATAACAAAAACCCCGACATGATGGATCAAGAGTTAGTAGATAAGGTACTGTCCAAAACCGCAACGCCTGAAGAGGCGAAGCTGGTTGCCGTGTGGTTTGCTACCGATGAGGGACAGGAGTACTTATCTCGGCGCTACGATAGAGAATCGTACTTATTGGACGAAAAACTTATTTCGGAATGGATGGATGGGGAAATTCCGAGCGAGGAGATGAAGGGGCGTTTCCTTTCGCGGTTGAAAAGAAACATCCGGCCTTTCCGCTTTTGGATTGCGGCGGCGGTTATTATTCCATTTGTTTTATTTGCAGGGGCGTTTACATTTGTCGCCAATCGTACCGGAGTATTTTCTGGGGATAATTTAGCCGAAGTGGTAGTGCCTTATGGTGAGCAAATGCAGGTGATACTTCAGGATGGCACCATCGTACAGCTGAATTCCGGTTCTCGTTTGCAATATCCGAAATCATTCGGCCTGTTCAGAAGAGAGGTGAAGCTTACCGGCGAGGGCTATTTTTCGGTGGCAAAAGAAACAGCCCGTCCTTTTATTGTAAATCTGAATGAAATAGATGTCAGGGTAACCGGAACAAAATTCAATGCAAAGGCTTATTCCGAAGATAGTAAAATTACGGTTTCGCTTGAAGAGGGAAAGGTGAATATCATTGACAAAAAGAACAATGTGTGTCCGATGACCATCGGCCAGAATGCCGATTACGACAAACAATCGGGAGTTTGTACGATCAGCAGTGTCGAAGATATGAATGTACATACAGCCTGGCGCACCAAAAGCCTCAATTTTTACCGGACACCGCTACGCGAAATTATAAAAACCCTCGAACGCCAATACGAAGTTCAGTTTGTCGTAGCCGATTCATCTCTTTTAAATTATAAGTTTAGCATTTCTACGAGCCGGGTCAACATAAATGATATATTAAAAGATCTTGAAAAGGTATCGGATATAAAGTTTAGATCTCTGAACAATTCTCAATTTGGGATATATATGTTGAATTGAACTGACACATCAAGGGATTGGACCCGATAGAACAACCTGCTGAAAGCAAGCTTTTTTAGAGTCTGCTTTCAGCAGGTTATTTTTTTCGATAAAAGACTCATACCTTTTTTATCTGGGGTGTTTACTAAGTATAATTAATTTTTCAGAAATTACTTTAAAATTATAAATGCATGAAAAACTCAAGAAAAGTCGTAAAAGTCTTTTTACTATCGTTGTTTCTGACAGCATTCGCATGGAATGCATCTGCTCAGAAAGTAACACTTTCGTTTCAGAATGAAACCTTCGAAAAAGTGTTGACCTCTATCAAAAAGCAAACCGGTTTATCTCCTGTATTCAGCGAACAGATAGTCGATCTGAACAGGAGAGTTCATATCAATGTTAGCTCCGTTCCTGTTGAAGACGCGTTAAACCAATTGCTGACAGGTACAAATATCAGTTTTGAGATTAAGAACAAAAAACTGTATTTGGTGGAGAAAAAGCAGGAAGAATCTTCTGCGTCCAAGAGCTATTCTAAAAAATCGCTGACGGGTGTGGTAACGGATGATAAAGGGAATCCGGTTATAGGAGCCAGTGTCCTTGTGAAGGGGACATCGGAAGGGACAATGACGGATTTAAACGGAAGATTCAATATGGACGTCTCTCCCAAAGCTGTATTAAAAATAACGTATCTCGGATTTCAGCCGATGGAAGTTGGGGTGAACAACGAAAGAGATCTTAGAATATCCCTTGTGGAAGGCACAAAAGCTTTGGATGAGGTGGTTATCGTTGGGTACGGAACTCAAAAGAAAAAGGATCTGACCGGCGCTATATCTGTGGTCTCATCAAAAGAATTCGAAGCACAATCGACTGCAAATATGGGAGATGCACTGGAAGGAAAAATATCCGGTGTACAGATAAGTAAACCGTCAGGACAACCGCAATCGGGTTATAGTTTTACTATTCGCGGTATTTCGACCATTACGGCCGGGAGCGATCCGCTCTTTATCGTCGATGGTGTTCCCACTACATCTATCAACCAGATAGAACCGACGGATATCGAAAGCATATCCGTCTTGAAAGATGCTTCTGCCGCGGCTATTTATGGAGCTTCGGGATCAAACGGAGTTGTGTTGATAACTACCAAGCGAGGCTCCGATCATCAAACAAGAGTGGGCTTTAACAGCTATTACGGTGTTGCCAATGTGACAAAAACAATGGATGTGCTGAACGCTACACAATACAAAGATTTGATGACTGAGATGGGTTATAATACCGACTGGTCTCTTTACAATAATAATACCAACTGGCAGGACGAGGTGTTCCGTACCGGGCAAACTCAAAGTTACCAGTCGAGCGTTTCGGGAGGCAATGAAAAAACAACGTTTTATTTGTCCGGTTCGTTTTTCAATCAGGATGGAGTCATTATAGCCAACAGCATGAAAAAATACAGTTTCAGGGCGAATCTCGATCATAAATTGAACAACTATATAAAAGTGGGCACCAGCCTTTCGTACAATAAATGGAATGATATAGGTCTGTCGGAAGGTGGTCGATGGACGATGGGAAACAGTTTTCTAACGGCTTCGCCTGTAATTGGCATTTACAATACGGATGGATCGTTTACGGCGGATCCGTTTCTGGCGGATCTCGAAAATCCGGTTTCGCAGCTGACAGCCGACGATCACGGATACGACAACTATCGGTTCAACGGAAACGCCTATGCCGAAATATCGTTAGCCAAGGATCTGAAGTTTAAAAGCATGCTGGGTGTTGAAGAAAACAACAGCTCTTATCATTCGTGGATTGATCCTTTAAGAACACGTCAGGGACGGACCTATAAGGGAATTGCGAGCTACAGCAATTCGTTAAGTTTCTATTGGATCAATGAAAACACCTTGACTTACAATAAAGAAATCGGAAAGCATAAATTCAATGGGTTGGTTGGTTATGTCGCCTCGAAAATCAACAGCGAAGGTTCCGACATCACCGGTAAAAAATTCGGTAGTACTGCCGTTCACACCGTCAATGCGGCTACCGAAATAAGTGCTGGTTACTCAGAATCGGCCAAAACCAACGAATCGTATCTTGGCCGACTCAATTATACGTACGATGATAAGTATCTTCTGACGGCAAATTTCCGGGCAGATGGATCCTCGGTTTTCGGAGCCAATTACAAATGGGGTTATTTTCCATCGTTTTCGGCCGGATGGCGACTATCTCAGGAAGGTTTCTGGAACCAGAACAGCGTGATTAGTGATTTGAAACTGAGAGCAGGCTGGGGTGAAGTAGGAAACGATCAAATTGGCAACTATGCCTCGTGGGGGTTGGTAAGTCCGAGTGCAAATTACGTCATAGGTGGCGTACAGGTTTCGGGCGCAGCCCTTTCTCAAATGGAAAATGCCGACTTAAGATGGGAAAAAACAGAGCAAACGAACATTGGTTTAGATGCTTCGTTCTTAAGAAACCGAATTGTTTTTACAGCGGATTATTACATTAAAAAGACCCATGATATGTTGTTGGACGCGCCGATTCCTTACAGTGTAGGTACCACCAGTACTTCGACAAAAAATGTGGGATCGATGGATAATCATGGCGTTGAATTTCAGGTAAGTTCGAGAAACCTGATCGGCGAACTAAAATGGACAAGCGATTTTAATATTTCGTTCAATAGAAGTAAAATTACCAAACTGGCAGATGGTAATTCCATTTTAGGCGGCTCAATCAGCAACCGTTCGGCAGCGGCAATCGCAGAGGAAGGACATCCGCTCGGAACTTTCTACGGTTATATTTCGGAAGGGGTGGATCCGGCTACCGGAAATATCAAATACAAAGATTTGGATAATTCGGGCGATTTGAGCGATGGGGATAAAACCAATATCGGAAATGCCAATCCGGATTTTACCTATGGTTTAACGAACGCCTTCAGCTACAAGGGAGTTACATTCTCCTTCTTTTTCCAGGGAGTGCAGGGAAATCAGATTTTCAATGCAAGCCGCATTGTAACAGAAGGTATGTATTATCCTGTCAATCAATTGTCAACAGTAATGAACCGTTGGAAGAACTCGGGCGATATAACCGATATGCCGAAATCTGATCCCGGAAACCTGAATCATAATTCGGATGTATCATCCCGTTATGTGGAAGACGGATCGTACCTGCGTTTAAAATCGGCCACACTCGGATACAATTTGCCACAGTCTGTTTGTAATCTTTTCAAAGCGCAAAAGCTGTATATATACATTACCGGCCAAAATCTCCTGACATTCACAAAATACAGCGGATACGATCCGGAAGTAAGCGCTTATGGAAACGGCATTGCTTCAGGTATCGATTTCGGTTCATATCCTCAGTCCAGAAGTTTTTTATTTGGTCTTAATCTTAATTTTTAATCTTTTTAAAACGAAAAAAGAATGAAACGAGTTCCGTACCGACGGGGGAGTTTCATACTACATTCAACAAAAAAATTATTATAACATGAAAAAACTCCATTATATATTAGGCTTATCGCTTTTGATAACAGCGGTAAGCTCTTGCAGCAGCGATTTTCTTGATTTAACCCCGACCACCACGTTAAACAGCGGAAATGCTTACAACACTGCCGACGATTTAAACAACGCTGTTTTGGGTGCCTATAATTCCTTCTATCAGGAATATTATCAATGGGAATATATTTTACTGAGCGATATGCGTTCGGACAATGCTTACGCCGGCGGTGGCGGCGATATTGGCACAACCCCTTACGACAATCTGACCATTCAGGCCGGAAACGAGCGCATCTTAAATGACTGGGCGCAGCTGTATCGGGGTATTGGCCGTTGCAATATTATTCTTGATAAAATTGGTAGTGTGAGCGATCCTGATTTGGATGTTGATAACGCAAGGGAAAAAATAATAGGTCAGGCAAGCTTTTTGAGGGCTTTTCATTACTATCATCTGGTAAAAACATGGGGTGGCGTTCCTATTGAGTTACACTCCAATACGACCGATCCGAGCAAAACAAATCTTCCGCGTTCCACCGAAAAGGAAGTTTACGACCAGATAGTAAAAGATCTCGAGGTTGCCATTGCCAATCTACCCGATAAATATTCCGATGACAATACCGAAAACAAGGTAAGGGCAACGAAAGGTGCTGCCAACGCGTTGATGGCCAAAGTTTGGGCGCAACGCTCCGATCGCGATTATTCGAAAGTGATAACTTATTGCGATGCGGTTCTCAACAGCAAGGTTTATAGTTTAATGTCCAACTATGCTGATCTTTTTGATGGCGACCATTACATGAATGACGAATCGATACTCGAAATCGCATTCAAAACCGACCCGAACTGGATTACTTCCAACTGGGGAACCGCTTTGTTCAATGAAGTGGGCGATGGGTTTCAAAGCTATTGCGTACCTTCAAAAGATCTTGTTAATTTGTATGTCGCTCAAAATGATGTAGTCCGTGAAAACGCAAATATCATTTTCAGAACCAATAATTTGTATGCCGACGAAAACTGGAATCCCTGCAATGATGGGGCAACGGCTGTTCCTTACTATTACAAAGAAAAACATCCGAACGGATGGAACGGAGGCGATCATCTTTATTTGCTGAGACTGGCCGATATTATCTTGCTGAAAGCCGAAGCTCAGAATGAGACTGCTGATTTGAGCGGTGCTATTGCCAATGTGAATGTTATCCGCAAGCGTGTTGGACTTCCCGGCATTACAGCCACATCAAAAGAAGAAATGAGAACAATCATTCTGAACGAAAGAAGGATGGAGCTGGCATTCGAAGCACAGCGTTTTGATGATCTGGTACGAAATGGTATTTTTGTTTCGACAATGAACAATTTGAAAGAATACAAATATACCTGCAACGATGGCGTAGCAAGTGCTCCGATTCTGATAAACTATAACGCCACCACAGAAAAGCAACTTTGCCCGATACCTCAGAATGAGCGCGACAGAAATTCGAATCTTACCCAAAATCCGGGTTATTAATTCATAACAAAGAAGTTCCTGCTCCGTCAAAAAGAGCAGGATCTTTTTTCTGATACTATAAAACAATAATGAATCTAAAAACGGAAAGCCGGATGAAAAGTAAAGCCCTGATATTTATGTTACTTTTAACTTCTTGTTCAACGATGAGTCCAACAGGAGTTATTCCACAGGTAACGACACATGGTATTATTCCCTTGCCAAAGTCGGTAGATTTACCCGATGGCAGCCTCATTTTGAATCAGGATTTTGTAGTTGTAACAAGCGGAATTTTTCCTGTTGCTGCTCAGGCTGCAAATGTTGTTTTCAGCAATACGTTGAATGCATTTCAAACATCAACAGCCGATGTCTCCGGAAAGGCATCTTTTCAGCTGATACAGGACAACACCATGAAACCGGAAGCATATTCTATTTTGATAAATTCGGACGGCATATTGTTGAAAGCTGCTGATGATGCGGGAGCCTATTATGCTGTTGAGTCGTTGAAACAATATTTATGGAGCGTTTCCGGAGGAGTGAAGCAGGCTTCTGTCAATCTGCATTTCCTGACCGTAACCGACGAACCGAAATATTCCTGGCGCGGTTTTCATCTCGATGTTTCGCGACATATGTTCACGAAAGAATATCTGATGAAAGTAATCGATTGGCTGGCCTACTACAAATACAACAAATTTCATATACATTTTACCGATGATCAGGGTTGGCGGATCGAAAGCAAGGTCTTCCCGTTGCTGAATACTGTTGGTTCGTGGCGGGATATAGATGCCGACGATTCGATATGGTCGTCGGGTTCCTGTGATGTTAATTACGCCATTAATCCGTCGTTTCTGAAAAATGTAAACGGCAAAACCCAATACGGCGGATATTATACGCAAAACGATATTGCGGAGATTGTGGCTTATGCTAAAAATCATTTTATAGAAATCATTCCCGAGATTGATATGCCGGGTCATATGACGGCTGCCATCAAAGCTTATCCGGAGCTTTCGTGCGATGAGAAGTACGGATCGTGGGGCGACTATTCTTATCCGATTTGTCCTTGCAATGAAGATACATACGATTTTATTTACCGGATTTGGGATGAAATTCTACCGCTTTTCCCGTCGAAATACGTGCATATTGGCGCCGACGAAGTGGTGAAAGCAGCCTGGGCGGCTTCACCCGATTGTGAAAATTTCATGAAGTTGAATGGCATTAAAGATACTACGGCGCTTCAGAGTTTTTTTGTAAAAAAATTGCAGACCTATCTCGAGAGTAAGGGCAAAACCGTTGTTACATGGGATGATGTAACCGTGGAACCCGACCACGGAATGACCTTAAGTTTCGATTCGAAACTTAAAATAATGTATTGGCGCAATTGGATGACAAGTGTTCCTGCTGTGGCGGCGGCCAATGGTAATGATATTATTTACAGTAACTGGGATATATTTTATTTGAGCAGCAAAAACACGCAAACGCAGTTGTCAAAGATACTCGATTTTGATATAACGACAACCTATCCATCGAATGTGAGTAGTAAAGTCATTGGATTTCAGGGATGTGTGTGGACTGAAGCTATTCCTTCGGAAAAAGTGCTGGAGTCGTATATTTTCCCACGGATTCAGGCGTTATCGGAGGTCAACTGGTCGTCCGTTAAAAATCGATATTCATTCGACTTAAGACTTGAACTGCATAAAAAATATTTGAAATCATTGGGTGTGAACTGGGTTGACCCTAAATAACCGACACATTATTTATTCCATAAAAAAATTAGTAAAAAATAATACTACACGATAAAAGATGAAATTTAGAATACTGTGCTTTTTATTGATCGTTGTCGGGAAAATGTATTCGGCAAATCCCGGTTTGATTCCTCAACCCAAAGAGATTGAATCGCTAAAGGGAAATTTTATTCTGACGAATAAAACTTCGATTACCTTTTCCGATAATTCTCTTGCGAACGAAGCGGATTTGCTTAAAAACCTACTTGGTCGGCCCACTGGCTTTTCGTTTGCAGATGCAAATAAAACCTCTGTCATACATCTGACTTTAGCCAACCCATTGGCTCCGGAAGCTTATAAAATTTCTGTCGAATCGAAACATATTGAGATTACGGCTGCCGGTTTTCCGGGATTTTTTTATGCTTTTCAAACATTGTTGCAAATGCTGCCTCCTGAAATTTATGGAGACAAGATGGTGAAAAACCGAGTATGGAGCATTCCTTGTGTCCGGATAGAAGATGAACCTTCGTATTCATGGCGTGGCGCTATGTTGGATGTGTCACGTCAGTTTTACGATGTTCCATCCCTGAAAAAATACATTGACTGGATGGCTGCTCATAAATTGAATATTTTTCATCTTCATCTTACCGACGACGAAGGCTGGCGAATAGAAATAAAAGCCTATCCGAAGTTAACGGAGGTAGGAGCCTGGCGCGGTCCGAACGAAGCGCTTGCTCCAGCTCACGGTTCAGGCAATAAAAGGTATGGCGGTTTTTATACTTCGTCCGAACTAAAAGATCTGGTTCGGTATGCTGCGGAGCGTAATGTTCAGATTTTGCCTGAAATTGACCTCCCCGGTCATAGTAAATCTGTCGCCGTGTCGTATCCCGAGATCCTTTGCGATGGCAACGATACCACCCAAAGCGTACAGGGAGTGAGCAATAATGTGTGGTGCGCCGGCCGTGACCAGAATTTCGGTATGCTGGACACGATTATCGGTGAGATTGCAGCAATTTTTCCTATGCAATACATACACGTTGGAGGTGACGAAGTAAACTTTAAGGCATGGGAACATTGTAGCCTATGTAAAAAACGGATGGCCGAAAATCATTTAACCAGACCCGCCGAATTGCAGAATTATTTTATTTCGGAAGTTCAAAAAATTGTTGAGAAACATGGAAAACAGATGATAGGCTGGAATGAGATACTGGGAAATTCAACACTGGATAAAAAGATTCCGGTGATGGTATGGACTTCGAACGAGGAGGTTGAGGCTTCCATTCAAAAACAACATCCGACGATTTTATGTCCGGCAAGCTATTTCTATATTGATATGAAACAGGGTTCAGGTGAAAGGGGGCACGATTGGGCTACGATTTTGCCGATTGAACGTCTTTATTCCTATCCGCTTCCGACTGATACATTGTCCCGTAAATTTGTATTGGGAATACAGGGCAATTTATGGTCGGAATATCTGGATCAGCCGGCTTATCAAACCGAATATCAGTTTTATCCGCGTCTGTGTGCGTTATCGGAATTGGCCTGGTCGGGTAATCAATCAACGTACAGGAATTTCGAAGAACGGTTAAACAAGGACCATTACAAAAGATTATTCTCAATGGGCATTCATTTCAGAGTGTCGCCGCCCGATGTAAAAGAAGTGAAAGGAAGTATACGAATTTTAAAAACAATTCCGGGTTCGAAGATTGTGTACACCACCGATGGTACCCTTCCTTCAAAAAATTCGGCTGTTTTATCCGATAAGGCAAAAATTAAGTCGATAACGAACCATCCGAAGGACATGTTGTTCCGTACATGTTTCAAAGACTCTCTATTAAGTCCGGCGGTATCATTCATCAACGACACCATTGGTTGCTGGAATCCGGAATTACTGAGCCGCACTTCAAAAACATTCAGTGTAATCGTTCATCCCGAAACGAAATCGGATATTTCTAATATTTCGCTGATTATTAAATACATGTATGGTTCGTCGGAAATTGCCATAAAAAAAATGGAAATATTCAGAGACAACATCTCTGTTTTCAGTAAAGTTTTTAATGAACCATTTTCGTTGTTTTCGCAAACAGCAATAACAGAATTAACCCTTCCTCAAAATTGTATGTCGGAAACGGGAATTTACAGAATAGATTTTGAAACAACCGGTATAACCGGTACGGATTCTTACGGAGTCATTCTTATGAAAAACTCAGCTTTTTAAAACTCAAAAAATTATATGCATTCATCTCATTCGCGCTTATTATCTCTGGATGTTATGCGTGGTGTGACCATTGCCGGAATGATATTGGTAAACAATCCCGGCAGTGAGCACAGCATTTATGTCCCGCTTGAACATTCACTCTGGAACGGAATTACCCCGACTGATCTTGTATTTCCGTTTTTCATTTTCATCATGGGAGTTTCGATGTTTCTGTCTTATAAAAAATTCGGATTTCAATTTTCGGGAGCAACATTTATCAAGTTGTGCCGGCGATCTGTGTTGTTGTTTTTTATCGGTTTGTTCCTGAACTGGCTGGGACATTCGTACGGTATTTTTAATGAACTGTACGGCTCGCAATTGACTTTTGCAGGTAAGCTCTGGCATTCGGTTACCGATTTCGAGAATGTACGGATATTGGGTGTATTGCAAAGGCTGGCACTGGTGTCGTTTTTCGGTTCACTCGTTATTTTGCTGGTAAAACCCAGGCTAATTCCATGGTTGATTGGTTTTATCCTGCTGTTTTACTGGGTATTGATAGCGGTTACAAACAGTTTCTTCGAAACCAACGACAGCATCGTGGCCGTTGTTGATCGTTTTGTTTTAGGAACATCGCACATGTATTCCGAAGGATTGCCGGATGGAAGCATTATTTGTTTCGACCCCGAAGGTGTGTTGGGCGTTTTGCCAAGTATCGCTCATGTGTTATTGGGCTTTTTGGCGGGTAAAATTATTGCAGAAGCAAAAGATAATCATCTGAAAATCGAGCAGTTGTTTCTTTTCGGAACGATTATTTTGTTTGCCGGATTCCTGATAAGTTACGGTTTCCCCATCAACAAAAAAATATGGAGTTCGAGTTATGTACTGGTTACAAGTGGGTTGGCCGCTTTGCTGCTGGCCGTTCTCATCTGGTTTATCGACATGAAAGGTAACAAACGCTGGAGTGTCTTTTTCGAATCGTTCGGTGTCAATCCGATGTTTATTTATGTCGTTGCTTACGTGATGAATATCCTGATTGGCAACATCTGTTTTATGTATCAGGGGCAGCGGGTTTCTCTTTACAGTTATGTGAACACCAAGTGGATAGCAGCTGTTTTCGGTGATTATTTCGGTTCGCTGGTTTATGCGCTGATGTTTGTCGGTATTAGCTGGCTGATAGGGAATATTCTATACAAAAGGAAGATTTACATTAAGTTATGATGCATCCTTCCGTTATTGGAAGGAATAGGAATTGACGGTCGCATTGATACGGCAGGATTAAAAATCTTGCCGTATCAATTGGTCTTTCTGATATTCAAACAGCAATGGCGTACCTGTCGGGATTTCCAGCTGGAGTACTTCTTCCTTGCTCAGGTTTTCAATGAACATGACGATGGAACGCAAGCTATTGCCGTGAGCCGAGACCAGCACGTTCTTGCCTTCTTTGATCAACGTCAGGATGTTGTCCCGGAAAAAGGGAATGGTGCGTTCTGCCGTGTCTTTCAGACACTCGCCCTGAGGAGGCTTCACGTCGTAACTTCTTCTCCAGAGTTTCACCTGCTCATCTCCATAGACGGCGGCTGTTTCGGCTTTGTTCAAACCCTGTAGTTCCCCATAGTATCTCTCGTTCAAATGCCAATCCTGATAGACCGGGATGAGGCTTTTACGCATGACTTCGCTGTATATGCCTGTCCATTCGGCCATTTTCCCATCTGTATGTACCACGGCAGGGGTTCTGGAACTTTTGCTCTGAGCAAGCGCGATCATGGCCGTCTCGATGGCTCTGACCTGAACCGATGTGAATACCGTGTCAAATTCAATGTCAGCCAACTTTTCCCCAGCCTTAACGGCTTCTTGGATGCCTTTACCCGAGAGGGGTACATCTACCCAGCCGGTGAATACGTTTTTCTGATTCCAAACCGACTCTCCATGTCGGATCAATACCAATTTTGACATATCTGTTGTATTTTAGTTTGTTGGAAAACAAAAAGTTTTAACTCTCTTCAAATAAACAAAATATAGACGTTCTCTGCAATACCTACAAATGACTAAATGTTAACGGTTGTCTACCTTTTCCATTTGAAGGTCGTGGTTTAACATACGGTATTCGGCCATTTTTTCGTATTGGGTGCCGGGCTTGCCGTAGTTGCAGTATGGATCGATGCTCAGGCCGCCACGTGGAAGGAACTTACCCCAGACTTCGATGTATTTCGGATCCATCAGTTTGATGAGATCTTTCATGATGATGTTTACGCAGTCTTCGTGAAAGGCTCCGTGGTTGCGGAAGCTGAACAGGTATAGCTTCAGGCTTTTACTTTCTACCATTTTTTCGGCCGGCATATAGCTGATGTATAGAGTCGCGAAGTCCGGTTGTCCGGTGATGGGGCAGAGGCTGGTAAATTCAGGACAGTTGAACTTGACCATGTAATCGTTTTCCGGATGCTTGTTGGTGAAACTTTCCAGAATTTCTGCACTGTACTGGAAATGATAATTCGTATTTTTTCCGAGGCTTTTTAATTCGTCCATGACTGTTAGCTGTTTTTTGTTGCTGACAAAAATACAGAAAATAAGCATATTCCGATTCGTATCACATGTTTTGGGTATTTAAATTACTCCAGGTTGGGTATTTTATGAGAAGTCGGGACTCCCGATCTTTGTGCCGCAATTAAAACAAATAGAAAAATGGCAACACAAATACTTATTGCACCGGGCTTTCGCGGATCTGGTGAAGATCACTGGCAAACATACTGGGAAAAGGAAAACAGGGATTATATCCGGATAGAACAGCGTGATTGGAATCAGCCTGTTGCAAGCGAATGGGTGGAGACCATTGAGAAATATGTGAGCGAATCAAAGGGGGATGTGGTGATTGTTGCCCATAGCCTGGCTTGCATTGCCGTGGTTTTATGGGCGCAAAAGACAAGGCTTATTATTAAAGGGGCTCTGCTGGTGGCTCCTCCAAACATTAATGATGACAAGCTAAACAAGGTTTTGAGCGGTTTCGCTCCGGTGCCGCAGCAGACATTGCCGTTCAAAAGCATTGTTTTGGCAAGCACCAACGATGAATATGCCGGAATTGAGGAATCAGAGTGCTTTGCCAGACAATGGGGAAGTTCCTTTTTCAACATTGGGGCGAAAGGCCATATCAATGGACTTTCCAACCTTAAAAACTGGCCAGAAGGGAAAGAATATTTGCTCAGACTCTTGTCGTGAAGCTTTGCTATATCCTTCGTTTTGCCTACTTTTTTAAAGCCTCTGAATTTGTTTAATATGCACATAATAAGGTTTTTGGCTGTTATTTAATCTTGATTTGATCTACATAATTTTAGGTGGGGTACGAATGTGGACTTATAATAAGTAAATTTGTTATCCAAAGATTTTCAAGATGAAAAAACCGAACCTTAAATCGTTTTTCTTGCTGGCAGCATTGGCCTTGTCGTCCTCCTTTTGGAGCGTTTCCGTTGCACAAAAGAAAGTACCAAACGTTGCTATGTATCAAACTACGGGCGACCATCAGAAAGTGTTCTCTGCTGAAAAGGTGTCAAGTGCTTCGAAAGCCACAGCCTCTACTCCAATCATCAAATTGGACGATACTCAGAAGTTTCAGGAAATGGATGGTTTTGGAGCCGCCATTACCGGTTCAACCTGCTACAATTTGCTGAAGATGTCTCCCGAAGATCGCGCTGTCCTCCTCAAGGAAACCTTTGATCCCAAGGATGGCCTGGGATATAGTTACATCCGTGTTTCCATTGGCTGTTCTGATTTTTCCGTAGATGAATATACCTGTTGCGATAAGGAAGGCATTGAGAATTTTGAGATGCCTGCATACGACAGGCGTGATCTTTTCCCCATTCTGCATGAGATACTGGCCATCAATCCCGATATCAAAATTCTGGGTTCTCCCTGGACATGTCCCCCCTGGATGAAAATCGGAGTTAACGATGATAAACCATACAACAGTTGGACCAGTGGTCGTCTTAATCCCAAATATTACGGAGATTATGCCAAATATTTTGTGCTTTGGATACAGGCTATGGAAAAAGAAGGTTTCCCTATCTCATCCATTACTATTCAAAACGAACCTCTTAATAAAGGAAATTCGGCTTCGCTTTACATGACCTGGGAAGAACAAAGGGATTTCATTAAGGTGCTTGGCCCTCAATTGAGGAAAGCGGGCCTTGAAACCAAGATCTGGGTGTTTGACCACAACTACAATTACGACAACATTCCGAGTCAGCAGAATTATGCCACCAATATTTATAACGATCCTGAAGCAGCCAAATACATCGATGGGTCGGCCTGGCATGCTTACGGTGGCGATTGCAAGGAACTGGACGAAGTGCATGCCAAGGCTCCGGATAAAGGCATCTATTTCACCGAAATGTCCATTGGTACCTGGAACTATTCCTGGGAAGGTGACCTGATGTGGAACTTCAGGGAAGTTTGCTTGGGTACTATTAACCGCTGGTGTAAGGCTGTGATCATGTGGAACCTGATGCTTGATGCCGATCGTGGACCCAATCGTCCGAAAGGCTGCCGAACTTGTTTCGGTGCCATCGACATCAACAAGGATTTCAAGACCATGACCAAGAATACGCATTACTTCACCATGGGACATCTTTCCAAAGTCATTAAGCCGGGTGCGATACGTATAGGTTCATCCATGAATGTTTCCGATCAGGACATCCTTTTTTCTGCTTTTGTAAATCCTGACGGCAGTTATGCCATGGTGCTTCAGAACGATTCAAAGACGGATGCTTCGGTAGTCGTGAATGATGGTACCAATCCGTTTGTCGTTGACTTACCTAAAAAGTCCGTGACCTCCTTGCGTTGGAACAAATAACGTCTTGGATTTAAAAGAACGGTAGTAATATAAAAAGTGATCCCCTTTGCGATGAATAAATTCTTCCAAAATACCAGTCTGAAGCTTTTTATATTGCTGCCATTCTTTTTATTAATGGTTCAGGGCTCTTATGCCAATAATCGGGAAACCAGACAATTGCTGGATAGTCTTGACCACACCCTGAGCCTTCGTGATATTTATTCCCAGAAACGGGAGGCAAGAATATCCACACTTAGCCAACTGGCCCACAAAAATTTTCTTACCGACAAGCAAAGGTTTGACATCAATGAACAGCTTGCCAGTGAGTACAAATCCTATATTTGTGACTCTGCCCTTCATTATCTGAGCCTTAATCTTGATATTGCTGAAAAAGAAAAAGATGTGGTGAAAATTGACCGGACCAAGATGCAGTTGGCCCATATTCTTTCTATGTCAGGCATGTATCAAGAATCCATGGAACTCTTGAATTCGATCAGTCGTTCAAGACTTTCGCCTGAACAAATCAAAGACTATTACAATCAGAAATACATTCTTTTCGGAGAATTGGCTCAATATACCAGATATGAAAAGGCTAGGACCCTGTATGAAAAAAGTTCATGGTTATACCGTGATTCTTTGTTGAAAGTTCTTGACTCGAACAATGACATTTATCTCCAGATAAAGGAAGGAAGGATGCGTTCAAACAAACGTTATGCGGAAGCGTTGAAGATCAATGACCGGCGTTTGGCCATTGTATCGACCAATTCTTCCCAATATGCCGTTGTCACCTTTTTCCGTGCCCTGAACTATCAGGCGATGGGAAACAGGGAGGCTTACAAGCAGAGTCTTATTCTTTCGGCCATGGCCGATATCAGAGGTTCCATCAAGGACAACACTTCCTTGCGTCTGTTAGCCAACAGGCTTTACCACGAGGGAGACATAGACAGGGCTTCACGCTATATTCGTTACAGCATGGAGGATGCAAAATTCTTCAACGCCAAGCTTCGAAGTGTCCAGCTGTCAACCACTTTGCCCATCATCACAGAGGCCTATCAGAAAAAAATAGACCTTCATATCACCCGTCTGAGCCAGATGATTTTCCTGATTTCCCTGCTGTTGCTGGTGCTTGTCGCCATTGTTTTTTATGTATTCAAACAGAAACGAAGGCTGGAAGAATCGCGCAATACACTTCAGGTTGCCAATGAACAACTCCGCCGGCTGACGACGGATCTTGACCAAATGAACCAGCAGTTGCAGAAAGTCAATCAGGAAGTCATCGAAGCAAATTACATCAAGGAAAACTACATCGCGCGTTTCTTGAGTATGAGCTCTTCCTATCTGGGCAGGATTGAAGGGCTGAGTATGGCCATCAAGAAGAGGTCGAGGGATGTAAACAGCAAGATCCTGGCCGATTTGTCCAAGTCTGGTACCATGACGGAAAACGAACTCAATGAGTTTTATGAGAATTTCGACAATTCTTTTCTGAATATTTATCCAACCTTTATCGAGGAATTTAACAAGCTGCTTACCGACGAGGGACAAATTGTTCTTGAAGAACATGGTGAAAAGAAGGTTTTGAACACTGAACTCAGGGTATTTGCACTTATTCGTCTCGGATTCCAGGATAGTGCCACCATCGCGAAGATGTTGCGCTACTCCGTGAATACCATTTACAACGTCAAGGCACAGGTAAAGAACCGTGCAAAGGTATCCCGCCAGGATTTTGAATCGTTGGTCAGGAAGATCGGCTCTTTTAACAATTAATCCTTTCATTTTTTGAAAAGAGGTGATTCGGTAAAGGTTTGCCGTGTCCACTTTTAAGCTTTCTTTAAAAGTTGTAAATTGTTGTTTTATAACACAATATAGCAATTGGTCGTCCACTTTATGCCCACTCGCGTAAATAATATCAATCGAATCACTCTATTTTTGGCATCGATCTAATGGTTAATTGAAACATGATGCTAAACTCTTTTTTCTTGCTTTTAACGGCGGCTGTATTTTATGCAGTCTCTCTCCTCTGTAAGATACAATCTTTCCAATCTTCAATTTTGAATAAACCTGCATTGCCTAAAATGTACATGCAGGAGTTTAGGGCGATGCGTCATGTCCGATAAAAACAGTTATATCATTATTTTTTAATCCCCTTTATTCAAACCTAATCTAAACCTATTTTTATGACGAAGCATTGTTCCTTCCTCAGAAAAGCCGCACTCTTGATCTGTACATTGTGTGTGGCTACGGTAGGTCTTTATGCACAAACGCGTGAAGTCAATGGTAAGGTGGTCGATGCGACGACCTCCCAACCCATTGTCGGAGCCACGGTTTTGCTAAAGAACACTACGACAGGTACGTTTACTGATTCAAACGGACAGTTTACAGTAAAAGCCAAACCAACGGATATTTTGGTTTTTCTTTTATGGGTTACACCAAATCTGAAAAAACAGCGGATGCAACCTCTATGACCGTGAAACTCACAGAAGAGCTTAAAGGGCTCGAAGAAGTAGTTGTCGTTGGATACGGCATTCAGAAAAAAGCCAATCTGACCGGTGCTGTCGCTGCAATCGACGGCAAGGCTCTGGCTGCGAAACAATCACAGAACGCTTTCGGGGCATTGCAGGGCGAACTACCTGGTATTGCCATCACCCGTTCAAGTGGTCAACCTGGCAATGAAAGCTATGGAATCCGCATACGCGGTTTTTCTTCTGCCAACTCAACTTCCACTTTGGTGCTGATTGATGGTGTGGAAGGCGATTTGGCTCTTGTGAATCCCGATGACATCGAAAGTATTTCCGTATTGAAAGATGCGGCTGCAGCATCTATATATGGTGCCAGAGCTGCTGCCGGTGTTGTCCTGGTTACCACCAAAAGTGGTAAGGGCGAAAAGGCCAAGATTACCTATAATGGTTACTACGGCGTAAACACTCCTGGCAATATGCCTCAGCGATTGCCGGCCTGGGAAGAACAGGAGATGATTAACCTTGGGCGTGTAAATGCCAGCGGTTCTCCCGAATGGAATGCCGAACAGACTGAATGGATTTCCAATCCGAACTTCAACTATCGTCCCAACAACACCAATGGCCGTTGGGATTATTTCAGCAATACCGATTGGATTGCTGCCGGCACCAATAAATATACGGATCAACAAAATCATTCCGTATCGGTGTCGGCCGGTGATAAGAAACTCAACTATTTGCTTTCTGCCGGGTATTATACCCGTAACGGTATTCTCCGGTATGGTCCGGACAGCAATGATCGCTACAATCTTCGTTTGAAGGTGAATTCTGAAATCAACAAATACATGGATTTGAACATGATGGCCAGCTATCAGGGGTCATTTGTTGAAAGCAATCCTTACGGTGCAACCAACATTCTGGACAGGTTGTATCGTATTCGCGTACGCCAGCCCATTTTTGCGCCAGAAGAGGACATCAATGACAACCCTTATAATGGAGACTTGGCTGTTAACCCGATAGATCTTCTTATCAATGGTGGTATTTCCAAAACCCGATACGAAGATTTTGTCGGAAAAGGCGAACTTACGATTAAAAATTTGGTTAAAGGTTTGAAATTCAATGCCTCAGCCTCCCGTTCTGCCGATTATTACAGTTCTGAGTCTCAGAGACGTAACCTGATATGGTACGATCGTTTGGGTACAACCATTCGTTTTCAGGCCAACAATCCCAATTCCTTGGCTAAGACCAAGAATTTCTCCTACCATGACCAGTTTCAGTTTACAGCTGATTACGATTTGAAAGCTGGTGATCATACTTTTCATGGTTTGGCAGGAACCTCTTACGAAAATTACCGCAAGGACCAGATTTCGGCATCGGTTTTGAGTTTGAACAGCAACGATTTCTTCAGTTTAAATTACTATGATTCTTCTGTCCCAACCAACACAACGGTGAGAGACGCTATTTCTACATGGTCCATGAGTTCTTATTTTGGCCGCTTCAATTACAACTACAAGGATAGATATCTTTTTGAGGCCAACGTTCGTTACGACGGAAGCTCTCGTTTGGCACCCGGCCTTCGTTGGGAGGCATTTCCTTCCTTCTCTGCTGCCTGGAGAGTGAACGAAGAAGAATTTTTTGATGTGCCCGTTATCTCCAACCTGAAGGTGCGCGGATCATGGGGTCAATTGGGTAATGGAGCTGTTCTTGGTTTATACGACTACATTGCACAGATTAACAGTGGACGAACTATATCGGAATGCTATTTCTATCAGAAAAATCTTGAATCCAAGACCAAAACTTGGGAAACCATTGAAACGACTGATCTTGGTATTGATCTGGGTCTGTTCAGAAATCGTTTGAGCATGACCGCTGACTATTACTGGAAATACAACAACAATATGTTGGCAGAGCTTCAGGTACCAAGTCTGATCGGTGTGGGTGTTCCGAGTGATAACGTAGGTCAACTCAAGACCTGGGGCTGGGAATTTGACATCAAGTGGGCTGACAAGATTAAAGATTTTGGTTACTCTGTAGCTTTCAATATTTCAGACAGTCAAAACAAGTTGCTCCAATACGACGGAAAAAGTACCATCAATGCTGGTACGGTAACTTTGCTTGAGGGTTATCCCCTGAATACCATCTGGGGGTACAAAACTGATGGTTATTGGGCAAGTAAAGACGAATACACGGCTTATAAGGCTGAGCATCCCGGCTAAATTGTTTTTTTGAGAGTTTTATAAACTTCCTTCGGAAGTCTTTCTCTCATTACCTGATCGTTAAATACCATACTGCCAAACAGTTCGGGTATGTTTTTTACAGATTCGCCCATATCTGAGCACCTCCAAAAATAAAAATAAAAATAAAAAAAGGCACGGTAGGTTCTATACACAAACCTACAGCGCCTTTGCTGTCGTTTTTATCATTATATACCGAAATACAAGAAATGTCAATAGAATTTGCAAAATATTTTGTTGCGAAATTGCACAACTTTTGCACGTAAATCTGTTTCTTCTTGCATTATATCGTGATATTGTCTGCATTTCAGAGGAATACCAGATATAGTTGCATATTTTCCCGCTATTTATGTCATTCTTTTTTATTTTAAATATTGATTCGCATGAATTTATTGTGCTTGTTTGCATTTTCATACTCCTTTGACAACGGGACTGATTGAAGAATATAAAAACTTTTCCTATCATGCTGAAGCACAATTTATATTCCTTCCTTCTATAATATCAACACAACAAATATGTGTTAAGCTATCCTCGCCATTTTTTAATTTTGAATCTAATATTTTGATTTATTCATTTATTGTGATTTTTTTTATAAATAAACGACAATATCGGAATATTTTGAAATATTTATGAGTAACAAATTCATAATAATCAAAAAATTTATAAAAATCGTTGACAAACAGTTTCCGATGGAATATAATATAGCATAGAAAACGGCAATGGGGCTGTAGGATAGATGCCTACTTCTCATTGCCATTATTATTTCAAAGGAGGTTCTTATTATGTTCTCAGCAGCAAATACAATATGGGTACTTTTGGCTTCCGCTCTTGTATTTTTTATGCAAGCAGGTTTTGCAATGGTTGAAACAGGTTTTACCCGTGCAAAAAATGCTGGAAACATTATCATGAAAAACCTGATGGACTTTTGTATCGGAACCCCACTTTACTGGTTCATCGGTTTCGGTATTATGTTCGGTTCAGCCAATTCTTTTTTTGGAGGAATTGATTTTTTCACAAAGGGCGACTACACGGCGATTACCCCTGACGGTCTTCCTCTTTTTGCGTACCTTATTTTCCAGACTGTTTTCTGTGCAACCGCCGCAACGATTGTTTCGGGCGCTATGGCAGAGAGAACAAAATTCATTTCCTATTGTATATATAGTGCAGTTATCAGCCTTGTTGTTTATCCAATTTCCGGTCATTGGATTTGGGGCGGTGGCTGGCTTTCCCAGTTAGGATTTCATGATTTCGCCGGTTCCACAGCGGTACATATGGTCGGTGGCGTTGCGGCTCTTGTCGGTGCAATCGTTCTTGGTCCACGTATTGGTAAATTCAGCAAAAATGGAAAACCGAAAGCGATCCCCGGTCATTCTCTAACGCTCGGTGCACTCGGCGTATTTATTCTCTGGTTCTGCTGGTTTGGATTTAACGGAGGTTCCACTGTTTCTATGGGGAGTGACGGTGCAATCGCTTCCGCCAGCAAAATTTTCGTCACAACAAACCTTGCCGCTTCTGTTGCTACCTGTTCCGTTTTGATCATTACCTGGATCCGATATAAAAAGCCGGATGTTTCTATGACATTAAACGGAACCCTCGCCGGTCTTGTTGCCATTACTGCAGGTTGTGATACCGTTTCTCCCGGTTCGGCAGCGCTGATTGGAATCGCTGCAGGATTTGCGGTTGGCTTTGGCATTGAATTGATTGAAAAAGTGTTGAAAATTGATGATCCGGTCGGTGCAATCGGCGTTCATGGCATCTGTGGTGCTTTGGGAACGCTTCTTGTCGGATTATTTTCAGACGGTTCCGGAACCGGAGATGTAAAGGGATTGTTCTTCGGCGGAGGAGCCGGTCTTTTCGGTGTGCAAGCACTCGGAGTTATTTCGGTCATGGCATGGGTTGCCATCGCCATGACAATTCTGTTCTTGGCGCTCAAACATACCATTGGGCTTCGTGTTTCGCGTGAAGAAGAGATTCTTGGTCTTGACGTTACAGAGCATGGTCTTCCTTCCGCCTATGCCGACTTCATGCCAGCAAGTCTTGTTGGAACATTTGCTGCGGAAGCAGGTGTGGCATCTGCTACCAAAGCGGTTCCGGCTTCAAAGGCTGTTCCGATCGAACTTGTTACAGAGGGAAAACCGGCATCGGATGTTAAAATTACAAAGGTTACCATTTTGTGTAAGCAGGAGCGGTTTGAAACTTTGAAATCAGCTCTTTCCGATATTGGAATTACCGGTATCACTGTGACACAGGTGCTCGGTGCCGGGGTGCAAAAGGGCAGACCCGAATACTACCGAGGCGTTCCTGTTGATATTCACCTACTCCCGAAAATTCAAGTTGATTTGATTGTCTCTAAAGTTCCGGTCAGAGCGGTGATTGATGCTGCGAAAGCGGCACTCTATACCGGGCACATCGGCGACGGTAAGATTTTCGTTTATGATGTTGAAAACGTCATTAAAGTAAGAACCGGTGAAGAAGGGTATGATGCACTGCAAGACAGTGACATGTAGAATTATCTGTATGTTACCTTATAAACGAAAGTCCAAATGCACAGAACCTACGCACGATTACAATCCATCCCTCCTGTTGTCGCATCTGTCGATGACAGGAGGGGTTGTTCGCTACGACAAGAAAATAATTCTGCAAAACGGTTTTTTGCCCATTTTACAAAAATCAACTCGGTTTATTGCGTTATATAACATATAATTGACTTATTTTAATCATCCATTTTCATTTTATTTCAAAAAAGTATAGATGTTTCTTTCAAAATCGAATATAATGATACTATGATTAAAATTGGAGGGATAAAAGTGAAACAAAAAAAATTTGACGATAAAAACAAAAAAGCACATCCTTCTAAAAGAATTGCAACCGTCTATTTTGTTTTAAGAATTTCAGTGATTATTGTGATGATAAGGCAAATCATTATTCACAATTATTATAATGCGGCAATGTGTGTGTTTACCTTATTTCTATTTTTGATTCCTTCCATTGTAGATAAAAGACTGCATATTAAGCTCCCGAATGCCCTTGAGATTGTAATTCTTCTTTTTATTTTTTCGGCTGAAATTCTTGGCGAAATTCATGCGTATTATTTAATTTTCGACCAATGGGACACCATGCTGCATACCATAAATGGATTTATGATGGCGGCAATCGGATTTGCAATGATTGATATATTGAATCAACACGATAAATTCCATATCACCATGACACCAATTTTCGTGGCTCTTGTCGCCTTTTGCTTTTCTATGACAATCGGGGTTCTTTGGGAATTTTATGAGTTCTCGGTCGACATGATTTTTCAAACAGATATGCAGAAGGACACCTGGATTGACAATATCTCTTCGGTTGCAATTAACCCAGCCAATACAAATGTCCCCGATATCGTCACTGTAAAAAGCTTTGAGATCGTTGACCAAGACGGAAAGATCCGAACTTATATCGGAAAGACGATCGATATTGGGTTAATCGATACAATGAACGACTTAATTGTCAATTGTATCGGAGCTATTGTGTTTTCGATTCTCGGGTTCTTTTATATCAAGGGACGTGAAAAATCCATCGTGTTCAGATCCCTGATTCCAACTTTAAAATCGCCTGCAGAAATCGAAATGACAAAAATTGAGGAATCCGGGAAGCGGGTCAGGAAAAAAGTAAAAAACAGTAAACATCCGCCTCACTCATAACTTGGAAAAATGCTTCAATCTCGGTTTCACACAGTGGTAAAATAGTTTTATTGATACCATCGTGCGCATAGACCTCATTCAAGCCTTTTGATTGAAGAATAAAATGATTACCGCTTTCCTACAAAACTGTAGGAAAGCGGTCTTTTTTTACGCTTTATATACTCTTTTGACCCGTTTTCCGATGCTACAAAGAATCTCATAAGAGATGGTTCCACAAAGATCCGCCACCTCATCTGCCCTAATAACACCTTCTTTGTCTTTTCCGAATATCGTAACATTATCGCCTATTTTTACATCTTCGATATCTGTAACATCAACCATTGCCATATCCATACATATTCTTCCCGTGATCGGTGCGTATTTCCCGTGGATCAGCACACGACCTTTGTTGGAGAGGATTCGGGGAAATCCATCTGCATAACCAGCTGCAATCGTTGCTATTTTTCGAGTTTCGTTGGTTTGATAGGCCAATCCGTATCCAATACCCTCATTCGCCAATACTGTATTGACACGGATAACCGTTGTTTTAAATTCCATTGCAGGCAATATATTTTTATCATCAGAACAACAACCGTACAGGTTAATTCCCAAACGCACCATATCGAGATGCATGTTCAGAAAATAAAACGTTCCTGCACTGTTGCACACATGGTGAATTTGGAAGGAACAGCCGAAATCCGAAAGTGCTTCGACGCTTTTTTGATACCGTTCAAATTGCAGTTCGGTAAAATCAGACTCCGGTTCATCTGCAACGGCAAAATGGGTAAAAATCCCCTCCGAAATGATAAATTGTGATTCTTTGATTCTCTTTGCAGTTTCGCTTAAGTCCTGCGGCAGACAATTGAATTTAACATCAAATCCGGTACGATTCATTCCGGTATCCAGTTTGATATGAATTTTTGCTTTTTTATTCAATCTTTTTGCCTCAGTTTCAACGGCAAATAAGGATTCGAGAGATGCAACTGTAACGGAGATATCCTTTTCTATTGCATATTTTAGTGATTCCGGCAACGTATATCCAAGAATTAAAATCAACCCATGAATGCCGGCATCCCGCAACACCAACGCTTCTCCCAAATTCGCAACGGCAAATGTATCAGCCCCTTCAGACTGCAGCCGCTCCGCAATTTCAATCGCGCCATGACCGTATCCGTCGGCTTTAATCACCGCCATCACTCGTTTGCCATTCATCATTTCTTTTACATAATGATAATTATGCGAGATATTGTCCAAATGCACAATTGCGTAAGTTTTATTCTCTTCTTTAGAGCTCTCTTGAATTTGCATGATAAATCCTTCTTTATTTTTCTGTTTTATTCAAATTTAATTTTTGTTACTTTTACAGTTAATGTCCTGTTGTCTGATTCAATAGACATGGCAAGCGGTGTTCCTGTTGCTTTATCATAGACAAAGGTAATATTGTCCCCTTCGTTTTTCAACGCGATACTGACAGGATGAATGTCCGTTAACCCTATAAGAGTGTACGCTTCTGTGATTGCCTGTGTTTTCAGCCGTTTTGATTTTTCAAGCTGCGCACAGACCTTGGGCGACATCAGTTGAAACGCAAGGTTCAACTTGGAAAACGCTTCGGGGGTGAATTCCACATTGATTCCGGAATAACTAAAAGAAAGAATGGACGGAGCTCCTGATGCATCACTTTCAACCGACATCCCAGTATAGGGGTCGGGCGCGAGAATATCGATTCTCGTTGTTTTCCCTTTGTTGACTCTTGCGCTTCCCGAAAGGGTTTCTCCATTCGTTGAGATGGTATACTCCGATTCCATTAAAAAGTTCGAAAACAATTTTGATGCAAGATTTTCAGCCCCGTTATCCTTGAAAGAACAAGAGGAGAACAAATAGGATAAAAGCATTACGAAACATACTGTAACAATTTTTATAAACCGCAAACAGTCTCAATCCTTCCGAATGAAAGGGTCAACCACTCCTCTTTGTTTTGTCTATCTTACCAAAACCGTTCGATTCATGATTAAACTTTCAATTTAATACGGAAGCAATTTTCCGATTTCAAGCGGTAAATCAGAGGGCAAAACACCATAGGAGGAAATCTTTTCTCGCATGATATCACCGGCTTTTCCATGCAGATAAACACCGCAAACCGCAGCATCAACAGGCGTTAATCCCTGTGCATAGAGTGAGGCAATTACTCCCGCAAGAACATCACCGCTTCCACCTTTCGCCAGTGCGGCATTTCCCGTGGGATTCAAAAAGATTCTTCCGTCAGGCGCAGCAATTACGGTTGCAGCACCCTTTAAGACAAGCACAACACCATACTCTTGTGCAAATTGTTTGCCAGACTCATTCTGTCGCTTTGTATCTCCTCAACGCTCTTTCCGCAAAGACGTGAAAATTCGAGCGGATGGGGCGTAAGGATTGGAGTTTTCTTCGCTTCCTTTAATACATTTATATTAGAGGATAGCGCATTTATTCCGTCTGCATCCAAAATAATTCCAACTTCACTCTCAAGGACCAATTTATGTACAATTCCCGACATACGCCACGATTTTCCGAGCCCGCAACCGATTAAAAAAGCTGTGGACTTTTTTGATTTTTCAATCAACGTTTCAAGTGCATCGTCATGGTCCGGCTCGATCGGCAAAAACACAGGCTCTGAAAGTCTTGTCTGTAAGACTTTCACTGTTTCTTTGTCGCTTGCAATAATATACAACCCGACACCGGTTCGCAATGCGCCCATTGCTGCAAGATACGGAGCACCTGTCATATTCGGGCTTCCGCAAAACGCAAGCAATGTGCCGTAATCCCCTTTATGTGATTCCGCAATTCTCTCGGGGATTGAAGTATACAAGTAATTATCATCGGTAACAATAACAGTATTGTCGAATTGATTTATAATTTTTTCGGGGATGCCGATATCCGCGATAATAATTTCGCCGCAATAGGCTTTTGCAGGATAAGATAAAGCCCTGGTTTTGCCTTTGCAAGCGTAACCGTAATGTCCGCACAGAATGCAATTCCTTCCACTCTGCCGTTTGTGCAGGATATTCCACTCGGCGCATCGATTGCAATTCGCATCGCCGTAAGATTTTCATTTGCACTTTCTATTAAGTTGTAAATAGCTGATACTTTGTGAATTTCCCCCGAAAAGCCGGTTCCAAAAATGGCATCAACAAGGATATCTGCGTGTTGAATTGCTGTAATGGCCTCCTCATTGTTTTCATAAATGACACCATTTGCTGCAAGATACTCTTGATAAAAACTTTCCGCTTCCGGGGATGCCGGCAATTCGGATAGCGTATTAATGCAGCAGACAGTTTCACAATCTTTTTTCAGCAAAAGTGCAAGAGCGTATCCATCCCCTCCATTGTTGCCTTTTCCACAGAGGATCACGATGCTATCCCTACTGGAAATACACCTCTTTACGGTGTCATAGACTGCCAATGCAGCACGGTTCATCAGCGCTTTGGCAGGGATTCCTTCTGCGATTGTTTGCGCATCTATTTTTTTCATAATTTCCGGTAACACAGCCAACATTGCAAATTCCTCCTTTGTTTATATTATATACCTATCAAAAAATAATTTCAAGAGATATTCTGTTTGCAGACTGCTTTCACACATCATAATGTGGTAAAACCAAACCGCCAACAAACGGCATATTATATATTAGGTGAAATTTTTCACCGAGGATGGAATAACTCTCTGTCTTTCAGTTAAAAATAAAATCGGACGTAAGAAAAAATAAAGAAAGGAATGAAAATTGTGACTGTCAGAAGAGGAGATATTTATTATGCGGATTTAAGTCCGGTTGTCGGTTCGGAACAAGGCGGAGTAAGGCCTGTACTTATCGTACAGAATGATGTCGGAAACAAATATAGTCCGACAGTAATTGCTGCAGCAATCACAAGTCAGACCGGAAAAAGCAAATTACCGACACATATAGAAGTATATGCGGAAAAATACGGTCTTGCAAGAGATTCTGTTATCCTTCTCGAGCAAATTAGAACAATAGATAAACGCAGGCTAAAGGAAAAGATGGGACATCTTGATGATAATGTAATGACAATGGTGAATGATGCGATTACCGTCAGTTTCGGTCTTGAAGAACAGGTACCACAAGAATTTATTGGCTGATCGTCCAAACACGCTTTTGTGTGTTTCAATAAACAGCGGCATGTACATCAACCTGTACATGCCGCTTTCGTATTTTTATTTCTTTCTAATTTCAACGATTTTGCATACATAGACTTTATGAAAATCTTTTTTGGGATAAACAGCGTCCATAAACTCCTTGTCGATAAAAAATTCCTCTTTAATATCCGAAGCATATAGCTTTTTTCCGACAAATGTAAGTGTTGCTTCCTCATAATCCACTTCACCATATTGTCCAATGACGGGAGTGAGCTTTGCCTCTTTTAATTTATCAAAATCGCGCCCACTTTTTGTTCCGCACAAATTCAAAGCAGGTTTGTATTTTTCATCAAAAAAGGTAAGAGTAATATAATCCGAATTCTCGATAAATTCCTTTGTATAGCGTGGAGGCCGGATGACACACCAGAATATGTTCTTGTTCCAAACACCCATTCCACCCCAGCTTGCGGTCATTGCATTGTATTTGACAGGTACATCCTTATCCTTGTCATAGGCGGAAACAAGCATCCATTGTGACCCCACTGCAGAAAACACATTTTGATCGACCTCTGATGGTTTTATCACCTGGTATTCCATAATATCCCTCTTTTCTGATTGTATATTCATTATTATACGCAATTACCACGTTTTGTAAATGCATTTTTCTATTGAGAGATAGACTTTTTCTATTGAAGATAGCTTTTTATCTTTATTTTATCAAGTGCGACAGCGCAAATGACAAAAAACACACTTCCGCCAACAGATTGAATGAGATTAAACGGAACCGATGCAATCGGGGAATAAACATTGCCATATAACACAACTTCGGCAATATAATAACCACCAACATTAATCAATGCTGCAAAAAACAGCGCAATCCCATTTCGTTTGTTGAGCAGTGTCTTTGCTTTCGAAGTAAAGCAGAATGCCATTAAAGCCTTAATCACAAACGTAAAGGGTGCCCATGTTGTGATATATCCCAAAGAGACATCGGCAAATGCGGCTCCGATTGCCGCAGCATAAAGCGCAAACGGAAAGGGGAGAAAGGAAGCGGCAAGATAAATAAACGTATCGCCAAGATGAACATAACCGCCAACTCCAGGCATGGGGATTTTAATAAAGGCAGTACAAACAAAAATGATTGCCGCAAACAATGCCGCATAAATATAATTTTTGAAGTTTGTTTTTGTTTCCATCCGAATGTTCCTCTTTCTTTTATCTTTTTAAATAATCCCACAAAGCTTCAACCGCAACACCTTCTCGTACAGGTGTTTGTAACAGATATGTATATTTTACAGCTTCGTATACAAATTCATTGGCACTTCTCACCGCTTCTTCAAGTGTGTACCCCGACAATATCCTTCCAAGCAGCACGGAGGAAAAAATATCGCCTGTTCCTGGATAAGAAACATCTATTCGCTCGGTAAAATAATGTCCAAAGCTTTTTGCTTTTTTATCAAAATAGGCGGATCCGATTTTTTTAATTCCGTTTTCTTCTTTGACCACACCGGTAAGAACCGCTTTTTCAGCGCCGATGTCGGTGATGGAAACCAATATATCGCAAATTTCTTTTTCTGTGAAATTCTCTTTGTATTCAGTATTTAATAAAATTGCGGCTTCGGTTATATTGGGCGTAACAATATCGGCACGCTGAACAAGTTCGGTTGTAAGACGACACATTTCTTTGGTGTATGTTGAGTAAATTGTTCCGTTATCCCCCATCACAGGGTCTGCCAAGAACACGGTGTCCTTGTTCTTTTTACAATTTTGTGCAAACTCAATTACGGATTCAATTTGTTTGGCGCTTCCAAGAAAGCCGGTATAAACTGCATCAAATTTTGTATCAAGCACTTTCCAATGTGCCGCAATTTTAGGAATTTCATCAGTTAAATCCAAAAAGGTAAAACCGGAATATCCTCCAGTGTGACTTGACAATACTGCAGTGGGAAGAGGACAAACTTGAAATCCCATTGCGGATAACACCGGGATAATCACGGTAAGGGAACATCGCCCAAGCCCCGACAAATCGTGAACCGCTGCAATTTTTTTGGGAGGACATCGATTGGTCATATCCTTTTTCACCTCCGCAATTTTTTCATTTTTTACTTTTTCCTAATTCAATAAGATGGCTGTGTTATAGGGCTATAACACAGCCGTCTTTTTTTATTTTTTATCTCCGTCGTGCTTATCGTCTTTGTTCTCGTCATCCTTTGACGGAGGATAAATATTGTCAATATCGAACAGACTGTTTTTCTTTTTTTCTGAAAGATCTTTCGGATGTGCTTTTTCTTCTTCGGCATCTTTTTGCTTCTGAAGTTCATTCTGTTCATTGCGTTTTTCGTTTTCAGACTTACTCTTTTGCGCTTTTGCTTTCGCAATTTCAAGTAATTCTTCTTCCGTCGGATTCCCGTTCATAATGGCAGCAAACTGTTCCCCATCCATAATTTCATGCTTAATTAAGAAGTTTGCAATAATATGAAGTTTTTCCATGTTATCAGTTAATATCTGTTTTGCACTGTTATAAGCGGTTTCAATCATTTTTTTCACTTCATCATCGATTTCAGCCGCAACTTTTTCCGAAAAATCTCTTGTATTTCCAATATCACGTCCAAGGAACACTTCCTCATGACCTGTACCGTATACAATTGGTCCAAGTTTTTCGCTCATGCCATACTGTGTGATCATTTTGCGAGATATTTTTGTTGCTCTCTGAATGTCGTTGGAAGCACCTGTTGAGATATCAGAAAGAACCAATTGCTCCGAAACACGTCCGCCGAGAAGTGAAACAATTTCCTCTTCCATTTCCATTTTAGAGGAATAATATTTGTCTTCCGTCGGGAGAGATAACGTATAACCGCCTGCTCTTCCTGCGGGAATAATTGAAATTTGATGAACTGCATCCTGTGTTTCAAGAATATGGGTGACAACAGCGTGACCTGCTTCATGAAAAGCAGTGAGCTTCTTCTCTTTATCGGAAATAACGCGGGATCTCTTTTGCGGACCGACAATAACCTTTATGGTCGCATCTTCCAAATCTTGCATTCCGATTAGTTTCTTGCCTTTTCTAGCGGCAAGAAGGGCTGCTTCGTTTAAAAGGTTCGCAAGATCAGCACCTGTAAAGCCTGCTGTGGATTTTGCAAGTACTGCAAGATCTACATTGTCTTCAAAAGGTTTTCCTTTGGAATGAACCTTTAATATTTGTTCTCTTCCCTTAATATCGGGATAGCCTACTGTAATCTGTCTATCGAATCGTCCGGGACGTAACAGAGCTGGGTCAAGGATGTCCGGGCGGTTTGTCGCTGCAATGACGATAACGCCTTCATTGTTTCCGAATCCGTCCATTTCAACCAAAAGCTGGTTTAATGTTTGTTCTCTTTCGTCATGTCCGCCGCCAAGACCTGCGCCTCTGTGACGACCGACCGCATCGATTTCATCGATAAAAATAATAGCCGGAGGGGTCTTTTTTGCTGTATCAAACAAATCACGGACACGAGATGCACCGACACCGACATACATTTCAACGAAATCAGATCCGGAAATCGAATAGAACGGAACTTTTGCTTCCCCAGCAACCGCTTTTGCAAGCAGTGTTTTACCTGTACCAGGAGGGCCTACAAGCAGGACGCCTCTCGGTATTTTGGCACCGAGTTCATCAAACTTGCTCGGATTGCGCAGAAAGTCAACCACTTCTTTGAGTTCTTCTTTCTCCTCATCCGCACCGGCTACATCGGAAAAAAGAACTTTGTTTTTTTCGTGTGAGCCTAACTTTGCCCTCGCTCTGCCGAACGAGTTCATTTTGCCACCTTTTCCTCCCACCGCCTGGTTCATCACATAGAACCACAAAACGATGAATAGGATAATAATTATGGCATAGGGCAATAGACTCATCCACCATGGAATTTCAACCGGTGGATCATAATTATATTTTGTAATAATCCCTTTTTCGTGTTGTTTTATAATCAAATCTCCAAGATCATCTTTAAACAGTTGAAGGGAACGCAATTTAAAACTGATAGGAGTATCAGAACCTTTTTTCGTGATGATCAATTCATCATTGTTTGTTACGACAAATTTTTCAACCTTCTCTTTTTGAAACAAGTCGACTATTTCACTGTATTGCAGCTTTTCCGTTTCCCCTTGTGACAGCAGCCATGAGGTTGCCAGGATAATTCCCATCGTCAGCAGTAAATAGAAAAGAATCATTTTAATATTGTTCTTCATTAATTAAAGTATCACTCCTTGTTGCCGTATAACAGTTTTCCTGTTTTTGAAATATGAAAAGATAAATCCGTTTGCCTTGATCTTCCTGTTTTGCACTCAGTCTGTCACAGACAGGACAATGCGGAAGCCAGATGACTCCGCCGCTGTCATACAGCACAGGAAGGCGATCTCGTTCGTTTTGTGGGATCTTCTTATCGATGAGCATTTTTTTTACAGAGCGATGGATACCAAAAGCTTGATAACCATCACCGCTATTTCGATTTCTCACCGATATAGTTCCTTTTATTTTATCAGAAAAAAGAATAATCTTGTTAAATAATTTGTAAATTCTTTGTATGTTTAATAATTCTTCTGTCAATGGTTCCTGTGAACAGTAAATCATAAAATCTGTGCCTTGTATTTTATTTTCTCCGTAATTTAAAATAATATCAAATGGCTCTGCAATCCGTTCTCTTTCGCCATTTTTTTGAAATAGAAGGAGTTTCTCGGTAATCAGTGCGGCAGCATTTCCCGGCATCGAAATCTCTTTGTGAAAAACCCCAAAGATCGGAAGCTCTTTTTATTCATTCACAACTGCTTCAATATGGACAGTTTCCAGTTTTCCGCCGCAATCCTCTTCAAACAATTTGATAATCACTCGTGTCAGGATTGCGTTCGGTAGCAATGCGAGTTTTTTGATGTCTGATGTCAAATGCTCCTCGGCTTGCGCATCAAGATATTCTTTGTCGTAAGATAGTGACATTGCCGTTCTTGTGAGTGTTTGTTCCAAAGAGGGATTTATTTTTTTTAGTTCCGGCAAAACGATATGCCGGATGAAATTTCTGGTGTATTCTGTGTTTGCATTGGTGCTGTCGTTGAGATACCCCTTGTTTTGGTCGGTTAGATATTCTTCAATTTCCTGCCTTGTAGCAAGAATCAGTGGACGAATTAAATTCCCCCGTTTCGGCGGAATTCCGCACAACCCGTCAAGCGAGCTTCCGCGTGTAAGATGGAACAGAATTGTCTCTGCATTATCATTGGCATTGTGTGCTGTTGCTACGGCATTAAAATCATGCTCTTTGCTTAGCCTTTCAAATATACGATAGCGCTCTTCCCTTGCTGCAAGTTCGACACTGATTTTTTTGCTTGCGGCTATGGATGGGATATCCACCCGTTCAAGAAACAGAGGCACCTGTTCTTTTTTGCAGAGTTCCGTTACAAATGTTTCATCCCGAAACGCCTCTTCCCCCCGGATCTGATGATTGACATGAACCGCACTGAAGGAAAGTGAAAATTGCTCCTTGAGTGCAAAAAGAGCATAAAAGAGCGCACAGGAATCCGCACCGCCCGAAAGAGCGATGAGCAATTTCGTCTTGTCAGCGAAAAGAGAATACTTTTTTTCGGCAAGTAATATTTTTTTTATCAGCTTATTTTCCTTTTTCTCCGTCATTACCCACCATGAACATCATCGATTGAGATGAATTTCGTAAATTGTCCGTACCATCCAAGTTCTACCTTACCGGTGGAACCGTGTCGGTTTTTTGCAATAATACATTCTGCAGTGTTCTGTTTTTCTGGGTTATCTTTGTAATAATCGTCACGGTATAAAAACATAACAATATCTGCATCCTGTTCAATCGCACCTGAATCACGCAAATCGGAAAGCATCGGTTGTTTTTCCGATCTGGATTCCGGTCCACGCGAAAGTTGCGCACAGGTGATAACAGGTACCTGCAAGTCTTTTGCCAAAAGTTTTAATGAGCGGGAAATCTCTGCAACTTCCTGTACACGGTTATCGTTTCTTTTATCCGAGTGCATCAATTGTAAATAGTCGATGATGACAAGTCCAAGATTTTTTACACGGCGCAACTTTGCTTTCATTCCCGTAATGGTAATTCCGCTGGTATCATCGATTAAAATATTGGTTTCGGAAAGAACGGAAGAGGCGCGCGCCAACTTGACCCAGTCATCCTCAATCAATTCACCCGTACGCAGTTTATAACTGTCAATCAAAGCCTCTGAAGAAAGCATACGCGAAACCAATTGTTCACATGACATTTCCAACGAAAAAACCGCAACCGCCTTTTTCTTTCGGCAGGCAACATTGACAGCAATATTCATCGCAAAACTTGTTTTTCCCATACCGGGACGCGCCCCAACAATCACAAGGTCGCTTTCTCCCATACCCACAAGTAGTTTATCAAGGTCTCCAAAAAAAGTCGGTGTGCCAATTGCGTTTTCTTTATCGTTGATTAAACGTTGCAGATGTGCATAGTTTTCAACAAGAACATCTTTAATATGCGTAAACCCTTTGGAATCTGCTCCTTGTGCAATCGAAAATATTTTTTGTTCGGCGCTGTCGATAATCGAATCCACTTCGCCTTCCCCTACAAGTGCAAGCTCATTGATTTCGAGCGCCGCTTCGGAAAGCTTGCGAAGGAGCGATTTGTTTCGCATGATTTTTGCATAGTCTTTGACGTTTGCGACAGAAGGAACACTTTCAGCAAGTAGTTTGACATAACTTCTTCCGCCTGCTTCGGTATAAGTCCCCTGTTCGGTGAGCGTATTGAGAAGTGTTACCACATCGATTGTTTTGCTGTGCAGCATCAATTCCTGCATAGCTTCATAGATATGGATATGTTGTTCCAGATAAAAATCGTCAGAACGGATAATGCCCGAAACGTCATTGATTCGTTCGGGATCAATTAAAATTGCCCCCAGAACAGACTGCTCCGCTTCCAAAGAGAACGGAACCTGCCTCACCGTGCTTTCGGTGCTTACTATTTCAGACATTGTTTCTTCCCTCCAAGGTTTGTTGCCTTATTGTTTGCTGACAACAAGTACATTCAATTTCCCGATAATTTCAGGATACAGTTTTACTTCAGCCGTAAAGGTACCGAATGCTTTAATGGTATCATCAAGTGAGATTTTTCTTTTATCCACTTCAATTCCATGCTGTTCCGAAAGTGCATCGGCAATTTCTTTCGTCGTCACCGATCCGTAAAATTTCCCGTCGGCTCCCGCTGTGGCATATATCTTTATGACAATTCCTTCAAACTTCTTTGCGTTCTCATATGCCAAGCGTTTTTCTTCCGCTTCACGGTGTTTTTTCGCTTCTTCTTTTGTTTTAATTTCATTCATGATTTTTGCGTCAGCTTCACACGCAAGTTTTTTCGGAATAAGAAAGTTTCGTGCATAGCCGTCGGTAACGTTGACAATGTCACCTTTTTTCCCTTGTGCTCTTACATCCTGTAATAATAGTACTTTCATGTTGTTCAGTCCCTTTCCGCCTCTCGATTCGTAAGGCAGTGAATCGGTTTTCTTTTATTTATTGAAAAAATATTTATCAATGGAATTCTTTAACATCGTCAGCGCGTTCGCAATGGTGCAATCAGGAATTTGTGTTCCCGCTGCATCGTAATGTCCACCCCCGTGAAGCGACTCTAAAATCAATTGAACATTAATGGTTCCGTCCGAACGTGCAGAAATATGAACAACCCCTTCAATCATACACAAAACAAAGGACGCTGCAACACCCTCAACTGTCAGAAGTCTGTCCGACGCTTTTGCTGCCGCTATTTTATCGGCTTGATTTGCATCTTTTTCATAGACGGCAATTGCAATTTTTTCTTTGTATACTATGACGTTGTTTTCAAATTTAGACTCTCTGACAAAATCCTCAATGCTTGTCTGGAACAGCTTTTGGGCTCCGATGGGATTCGCCCCTTCCCCACGCAAATACAATGCCGCACCAAACGTGCGCACGCCTGTGTTTTTAGTGAATTGCTTGGTGTCAAGCAATAGTCCGGCAAACAAAAGGTCGGTCTCTATCTGTGTCAGTTCGCCCGGTTCCAACGACTGTTCCAATATTTCACAGAGCATTTCGGAAGCGGAGGATGCTGACGGTTCGATATAACTGATTGCAGGGGCTTTATTATATTCGTTTGTTTTTCTGTGGTGATCGATGATAATTACATTTGCGGCATTCTCGTAAATTTCCGGCGCCTCAAAATGAGCGGGGTTATTGACATCACAAACAACAAGAAGTGTGTCCGAGCGGACAAGTTCTTGTGCATTCGCACGATCGGTAAACATTTTTTCGTAATACTTATTCCCTCTCATACGAGCAAAAATCGGTTTCAAGTTGAAGTCATGGATATTCACGACAACCGTAACGGGCTTCCCAACAAATGTAGCAAGGCGAGCTGTTGCAATACAGGAAGCGATGCAGTCATGGTCGGCAAATTTATGTCCCATTACAATGACATTGCCACTTTTTTTCATCAGACTGATCAATTCGTTCGCCACAACACGTGCACGAATTTTCGTCTTTTTTTGAACTGTTTTTGATTTTCCACCGTAATAATCAAGCGATCCTTCTGTTTTGACAACCGCCTGATCTCCTCCACGCTGAAGCGCAAGATCAAGCGCACGTCTTGCAGCGTTTTCTTTTTCATCAAGCGTGCCTTTTATTTTGGCAAGTCCGATAGAAGCGGTAAACGGAATTCCGGAATCCTCTAATTCAATTTGACGGATGGTATCGAGAATATCGAATTTTGAATTGATGATGTCATCGTAATATTGCTGTTCAAACACGACAAAATATTTATCTCTGTCATATTCTTTGATGATGCCGTGAAATACGGAGCACCATTTGTCCAGTGCACTTCCGATGATTGCGGAAGCGGTGCGGTATTTATCCTGAATAAATTGAATTGCCTCGGAAAAATTGTCAATCACCACAAAGGCAACAATGATATTTTTGTTTTCCAATTCTCCTCGCAGGGTAACAAGTTCTGTTTTATCATCCCAAACGGTAATATAATACGTTTTACCAGACGCACTTGTTTTATAACTTGAAATGCTGTAATCGGTGTTATCATAGGTAATGTTCATCGCAACATCTGCCAATCTTCTCGAAAGCCTTGCAACGGTAAGGTGCGGATGAATACATTCGGAAATTTCTTTTCCATATAATGGCTTTTTAATGTTCGCCGAATTGATAAACCCTTTGTTATACCATGTAATGACACCGCTGTCATTGACAATAACAACAGGTTGGTTTAAATCCATGACAAAATCAAGCGTAATACTGGAAAGAAGAGGACTTTCTGAATGCAAGCCACCTTTTTTCCTGTCATTGCGCAAAATAAAAAACAGGGAACAAAGATATACGAGCAGAATGGCTACTCCCACCCAAAAAAGCAGTGTGTCACGATATGCGCAAACAAGTGTAAATACCGTCAGAACGACAATAGCCACAATCACGCTTTTTCTGCTGATTAAATTGTTTAAATCATCGCGCAGATTTTTCATGTCGATCATTTTTTCCTTTCAGCGAGCATAGGAATCAGGAAGTTTATCACCGGTTATTCCGGGTCGGTTTTTTTACCTTCCCTGTTATATACCACTGCCCAAAACCCAATAATTGCAATCAACTTGGTTGCAAGTGCCCCAAGAAATACAAAAGAAACAAGTAAGATAACGACGGTAATTAAAATGGAATAAGAACGAGATAGTCTCATCGAAAGCAAGCGAAAAACATCTTTCATTCCGATGATAAACAAAGCAGGAGTCAATATTTCCAAAAGATTGTTGACGACAATAAAAAAGACTGCATTGTCGGAATAATCGGTAACAATACTAAGGACATACATCGCAGCAAAAAGAGATGCAGATAGCTTGGTGATCGTCAGATTCCATTCTCTGTTTGCCAAAAGACTTCTGCTTCCGGTGGCTTTTGCAAGTCCTCCGTAAAAAAGAGCGGATAAATATGAAAGGATGCTGATACTGACAATCAGAATGGACGGTAAAAGCAATTTCATCGAGTGTATAATTGTATCGATTGCCTTTTCATAGTTTACGCCGGTGATTTTTTTAAAGTCAGCAGGTGTACCGACAGACATTGCCGCCTTTTTGTACTGTGAGAAAAATCCGTTTATGATATTCAATATCACTTCCCGGGATATGGTATGGTAGTTCAAATAGATCAATCCGATGCTCAGTGCGGCTAGCCAAATTCCACCCGCAATCATCATGCGCAGAACTGTTTTTGTCTTATTATAATTCTTTATGGTACTGTAATATAATGCAATTGTCATAGCAATTGGCAACGCAAGATTGATAAAATAAAGCGCCATGTTCGCCGGAATCGCAAATCCGACAGCAATAGACAAAGCAGCGGGAACAATGACAAAGGTCTTGTTGTTGCAAAGCAGGAGATAGGTATAAATCGCAGGAACAAACAGAAGTCCGACTAAGGTGCCGGCACCGAATTCCCCGGTGATTATTAAAAAAGAAGTCCGACTAAGGTGCCGGCACCGAATTCCCCGGTGATTATTAAAAA
>Ga0183099_1000112_pt1 | contig 81601 bp, 54 predicted proteins | sample Biomet1_FD_127788 | JGI IMG/M metagenome (GOLD analysis project Ga0183099, IMG submission 127788) | Microbial communities from bioreactor (seeded with anoxic lake sediment) at LBNL, California, USA - Biofuel metagenome 1 | ecosystem: Engineered > Bioreactor > Anaerobic > Unclassified ...
ACGGCTATAATGCTTTCTGGTTGTTGTCATAATGCAAAAGTAAGTTTTTACCCTTAACTTTTTATCCAGACAAAGTTACTAAGTCCAAAGCATATTGTGTCCTTCGACTAAGTTTAGCGTTACAGCATAATATTCGCCAATTCTTATACGATCAAATACGGCAATAACATCATATTCACTAAAATCGATGTTTGTCTCAAAAAAATCTGAACTGACATCCTTAAGCGAACTCATTTTTCTTTGTAACTCTTGCCAATCAGAATTACCTGTTATTTTAGCATATGACTTAAAAATAGACTCCTGCGGTCCACCGTAAAAATTTCCTTGAGCAACGACAGATGCATCCACAGAGTTGAATTCCTCAACACTACAGCCCACAACCAACAGCATGACCAATCCAAATACTAACATCTCCAATCTAAACATACATACAAAAATCACCCGATCAAACAATCAAACACCACATGCCATATATTCTAGTCATTCAACGAGTTGGCGATACGGCAATAATTTGCATTCGTCCTTCAAAACTGAAATCACATGACGAATACGACGAAATGGAGATAATAATTCTTGCAAATATACTTTCCATACAATAATCCTTGCGGATTTATCATACACTTTGATCATCAAACTAAAATTATATGATCCAACGCATCGCAACCAACAGCCATTAAGAACACTACTCGTTTTTCTTCCTAACAATGTCGGAAGTTCAGCCTGTACGGCTATAAAACCATCAACTCCCAATCGTTCACATAACTCCGAGTCCTCGAGATCAAGCCAATCAGAATCATTTGAATATATCTTATCATTAGTAATCCGACAAGGCTGAATCCCAATCCCCATCCTCTTCAAATGAGGGCTTAAACTGCAATAGACCACACTCTGCAATAAATCTGAATAATACGAAGATTCTGCTATAAGTCCCTCCTTTTCTGCCTTACAGGCATATTGGATTTCAACAGGTTTTACTGCAACAAGAGAATGATGACCAACAAGAGTCAAGGCATCTAAAGATTGATATTTCTTATATTTCACCATACGACAACACTTGAATTAATAATAATAAACACTGCTATTTTAACAAAAAAATATACCAACGCATAAACAGATTAATTCTTACCAAAAACAACTAATTTATATAGGCAAGTTACATAATTACGACATGTAAGCCGGATCCATTATTCTTGCTCAATATTTAAGATTCTACACACATGCCGTAATCTATCTCGCTTTAGCAACTGAGGCTTCTCTTGCAGTAGCCGCACGAGTAGTTTTTCTTTTCTGACGCGCCTAAACTGGCCCAGCCAGACATTGGTTATACATCTCTGTCTATCAATTAATTCCATCCAAACTTCACTCAAACTTGCCAAACTTAAAACATAACTATTCCACTGTTTTTTGGTGATCAGAAATAGACATGTATTTTCAAGAGAAGAGTATTGTATACCACATTTAAAAGGTAACAGATCTATCAATTCAGCGTTTCCAAAAATATCTTCTTCTACCAATACTAACAGATCTGTATTTTGATCTTTGTCTACAAACGAACATTTAATCATACCTTTCTTTATTATATAAATATACTCTTCATCGATCGGTATAACATTATGAGGAGGATAACTCTCCATAAACAATCATATTAAATAGCACAAATCGGCTTATTCTATCAAGCGAAGACAATCTTTCTAAAAAGGGGGGACGCTTCATTTCTAATTTACGATATATATAATCCCCAGTCCTATTCGACTGGTATTTGTGTTATAATTTCACTATTTTCCTACATTGCAAACGGTTATCCAAAAGCACAAACTTTACCGGTTAATCTCACAGCTATCTATCTTCCAATTATTATCACCTACACATATCTCCCTTTATCGCTATCATCGGTCTGAACATCTTCTAACATCCAACGCAAATGAGAATTACACAACCAAAGAATATGACGATATTCATTATTACGGATAATAGAAAAATCCTCAGAGAGAAAGGAAAACTGTTTCACAACAGCTCTCCTTCTAAAATCTAAATGAGAAAAATTACATAGCTGAGGAAAGTAGCTATGTATAAGATAATATTACGCCGTGTTAAGAAGACACCTTACCCAATCCTAAACCTAAAAGACAAAAACAACATGACTATCTTTCTCTATTAGGTTAATACTTATCATTATTATCTGACAGGAATAACAACTAGAAAACAGAGTCAGAGCAAAGGAAAACTGTTTCACAACAGCTTTCCCTTTGAGACCATAAGAGAAAATAACATAGCAAAAAAGCACGTAGCTATGTTTGCCTAATATCATGACTGGTTTAACGGAACAATACACCAGTAGAATAGTCGCCGGTAGAAGTGGGCTGTTTCACAACAGTCCACTTCTGAAATCTATAAGAGAATATACATAACCGAAGAATTTGGCTATGTATGAGTTAATATCATGACCGGTAAATTAAAATTATACCGGAAGGACAATCTCTGGTAGAGGAAAATGTTTCGCAACAGTTTCCCCCTAAATTTAAAGAGAAAATCACACAACCATGATCCGGCGTGGATATCGATTACACTCTTAATGTCAATTTTGCGGATTTTATCTCTTTTATTGACCCCAGTTTTTTGCACACAGAAAACATGCTAATTATTTCAAAGAATTTTTTCAATTTTTTGCACAATACGCTGAGCTTCTTCGTAATTATCAAAATAACCAACTCGCACTATAAAGCGAGATAAATCGGATTCCAGAACAAAACATTGCATTGATTTTGGTAAAAAACTTATTAATTTATTAACCAATCGGCTCGCATTGGCATATGAAGAAAAAACACCCACTTGAATACCGAATCCCCCGTCTATCTTTATAATTATCGGATGATACATCTTTTTTATCACCGGCTTCGGAGATTCCTTTACATTCTTCACACTAACAACTTCCGACATGGGGCTATTGACAACAATCTTACTTTTGATCTCTGGCTCCATTTTCTGCAGCTCTAGCATCGGTTTATTTTCCAAGAAAAATTCCGGAGGAAAAATAGAGTCATTCAATAGACTTCTCTCCTTATACTTTGTCCAATCAAATTTCGATTGCGGCCTATCTGTCGATGTCCTATCATATCCAGAAACGCAAATCTCTGTTCTACGTGACATGCGATATGATTTCTTCACTTTCGAGTTAACAAACTCATCCTTATCCTTACCATACCCCCTTCCTTGAATCCGATCCTCACGAATACCCGCATTAACTAAATAGCGCACAACACTATTAGCCCTCTGCTGCGATAACCACAAATTATATATATCACTCCCTATTGGATCGGTATAAGCAGCGACTTCAATATGTACTAATGGAAACTCTTTCAGCAATTGAACAATCTTATTAAGAGACGCATAAGACTCTGGCTTAATATTCCATTTATTAAAGTCATAAAAAACAGTATCCATTGTCCATCGAATGCCCTTACTCAATTTCGTTAACGTAAAATCAGGAAGTAATTTATCCTCGGATCCTCCATGCACAACAATACTTTTGCTATATTCTCCGATAGCCTGATTTTCAAAAACTGTATCATATGGATTAACAACAGTACGAATTACCATCTCAGATCCTTTTTTAATTCGTAGTGTATAGCGTCCTAACGAATCCGTTTTAACAACTGCAACTTTCTTGGTCAGGGGATCGCAAGCGAAAACAGTTGCATCATTAATAGGGCTACCTGTCAGATTATTCTTCACTATTCCACTAATCTCTACTTTAGGAGTATATCTAAAACCATATATATTGTCTACATCATGACTCCTGTCTGTTGTAAAATAACCCGATACATTATCCGGATACTGAGTCCAACCATAGTCGTCGGCTGAAGAATTAATAGGATAGCTCAAATACTCTATTTTCCCTACATTTTCGAGCGCATCATTCACTTTAATCTTATAAATATCCAATCCACCCAGTCCCGGCAAATTATCACTACTAAAATATAAATATCCATCTGACGTTATACTTGGGAAGACCTCATTCCCAACAGTATTAACTATTTTCAAAGGCTTTGGATCTTCCCACTCTCCTGATACACTATCCATCCGACTATAATACAAATCATAATCGGCAGATAAACTCTCTCTATTACTACTAAACACTAACAAATTTCCTACTGCATTAATCGCAGGGTGAATAATATTATCGCTCACGTCCCTATTCCGAAATCTGATGGAATGAATCTTTTTCACACCATGAGAGTCATACTCTCCCTGCATCAAATAAGATCCTTTATTATTCTCTGTTGGAGAAGTGAAATATATTTTTTTGTTTTTATCAACCGCAATTGACATAAACTGACTCCGTGTCCCATCCATACCATTAACCGGATCAATGTCTACTGTATCTTTGGTAACTGCGGATGATTTGTTTAAATATATATACTTATCTCTTTTAGCTACTGCCACGTCTGATCCTTCGTAGACATTTGCAAGCCTCCGTTTCTTTATTGTGTTCTTATAAAAAATGGTCCGTGCATACTTCGGTTGTGAGGTAGATTGCATATTCGAATTTTGTTGTGCAGTCTCCAATTTATATGCGACATTTCTCTGGTTTACACGATTCTTTGAGTCTCCAATCTGAACACCACTGAATACCAAAACACTATCCATCAATACAGGGGCAAATACTCGATATCCAGGAACCGAGATCAATGGCCATATTTCCCAGCAATCAGAATCTTTGAACATCATATTTTGAAACTTCATATCCATATACGCACTAGCTTTCCTCTCGCACCCAGATATTACCTCCAACCATTTTGCAGCATTTTCACTTTGCCCTGATCTAGCATATAACTCTGAAATACGTTTTTTTTCTTTATCTCCAAATGTGATATTTTTTCTCAGCTCAAATATTTTTTCATACGTTATCAGACAGTCTGACAATTGACGAGTCTGCCATTGGCAATCTGCCAGCCGAATCAAAATATCCGTCAATAGACGTTGAGGTGCCTCTTGTTTGACATACTGTAAATAATATTTACTTGCCAATGAATATTGCATCTCTTGGTATGCTTTATTTCCTTTTCTTACAACTGAAGATTCTTTGATAGGCTTCCTCTCTTTCTGACTATAAGCAATGCTATTGACAGACATAATCAACATTCCTAAGAAAAAAACAATCATTTTCCCGCTCATAAGGCTAATAGACCGATAACCTTTCATTCCGTTTATCATAATTATGCTACTTTTCCACTTCAAATACGTATCATTTTCACTCAATAATATCCTGTTAGTCCACAGGTTCTTTACAATGAATACACTGCTTAACTGGAATCTCTAATCTTAACATTACTTCATGCGTTCCCTTATTATATTTTGCAAAATCTGATATTGTATAATCATAAGCATATCCAATACGAAACAGAGGTGTTATCTGCAGTTCAAACAAGCCAACCAACGCATCTTGTGTCCTGTAACTTACACCTAACCCAAGAACATCATTCAGCCACCAATTGGCATTAAGATCATATTGCAATGGAGATCCTTTCGCCGCTTTTATCATAATCGATGGCTTAAATTTCATATTAACGTCCATCTGGAAATTGTACCCTCCTGTCATAAAATAATGATTGTTCGCCCCAAATCCATTCTGACTTAACGAATTCTGCACATCAACCTTTGTATGCAACAATGCCGGGGTTGATAGAGATACATACCAATCTGGGGTCGCATACATAAATCCGAAACCTGCGGTTGGAAGCCATCCCTGCGCATTGGTTTGAAAAATAGGATCACCGGCAGTATACGGATTTGATTCGAGATAATTTGCTCTGTAGCTAAGAACTCCTCCACAAACGCCCAAAGCCAGATATGAATTTTCAAATGGAATGTGATAAGAATAAAACAGTTGTAAACCTGATGTTTTCTCTATACCTAACTGATCATTATATATTTCTATTCCATACCCAATATTACTCTTATCCGCCCGTCTGTCCCACGACACAGAACTGGTTCGAGGAGCTCCCGGAAGGCCAACCCACTGATGGCGATAAAGCATAGTGATGTTATCAGATGCCCGACTACCCGCATAGGCAGGATTCACATGCAATAAATTGAACATATATTGAGAATACATGGACTCTTGTTGTGACAATACGTTCTCCACTGACAAGTTACACAGCAACAATAATCCAAGGCTCTTAAGCATTGTGCATCTAACTTTCAATACGATTTTCTTAAAACGAGCCATCTTTCAAAGATCTTTTTAGTTTGCATTAGCGTTTTAAAGCAACAAATCCCGAATACTTCTTCACCTCTCCTGTGACGCGATGTGTCGTTTCAATTACATAATAATAAGTTCCATCTAGCAAGTCACTTCCAAGCAATGTACCGGTACCTTTACCATCCCAGTCGTTTACATAATTATTATTCTTATACACCCTAATTCCCCAACGATTGAACACTTCTATTTTCAATTCCAATTCACTCGTATGAGGAATGAAAAATGCATCATTAAAACCATCATTATTAGGAGAAAAAGCATTGGGAATAGATATTTCCACCTTCGGTATTTGCGTAACTGTAGGTCGCGGTGCTGTTGTGGTCTCCGTATTGGTATCATCATCCGTCAAAATATTATCAATCTGACCCAACGCACTCGACTTTCCATCAAAAACAGCTTGATTATATACTGGTCCTACATACTCGTGCGGATCAACCTTCAGCGTTATTGTTACGGAATCTTTACTACTGGCCGACAGTTTACTCTCATCCATTAATAAGTCCGTATGATTAAAACCATCATAGAAACCGTTGCTTTTCAACGCCCCTGTTGCTATAATATCGGTAACACTAAATGTAACCGGATTCAAGAATACCTTTGTCAAATCATCCTTTAAGTGAACCTGAGTCATCTCAACGGATTGCAAATTTGTCAGTACAATATCATACTTCCACACAAATGTGCCATCCCCCTGAAGTTCCGGTACTGTTGAATGCTTACTAACCAACAAATAACCAGACAGCGGGCTTATACTTACTATCACTTTGGCTGTCACTACATTTCCATAACCATCGGACAAACTATAAACACAGCTATCTTTTCCGTAATATGTACCATCCGGTCGATATTGATAATGACCATTAGATTGCAACACCATCTCTCCATGTAAAGGTGCGGTTTTTAAGGTCCAGACAACCGTACCGCCATTAATAGTATCATTAGCTGCAACCGTGCCAGCATAAGTTGTACCTTGAACCATTGATATGGTATCGGCAACTGCTGCAAGACCTGCGGTACCCGTTGATAAAGCAAAAACCCCAAATCCAGTGATTTTAGCAGTGATTTTACCAACGGTAGAGGTTCCGCTTATATCTATACGTTCTTCATTAGTCCATTGATGCCCATCCCAACGTACAATCTGAATTCTCGACAAATCTGTAGGCATCAGAGCACTAGTTGTATTTGCATCCCAAGTCAGCGTCAGGTAGGGATAAGAACTACCTGCCACACGGTTCAGGATCCAATACTCCCGATCACTCACTAGCCCAACCCCAGATTTTTTTTTCTCGCGCAAATACCCATCGGAAGATGGATCGCCATGAATATAACGTGCCGAGAAAGCATCGGTAGCCAACGCTGGAGCGGCAATTATTGCTTTACGAAAATAGCCACCGTTACCTATCGGAAACTCAAATTCGGTATTGCCCTTTTTCTGGACAAATCCGTCGACATAACACACATTGGAAGCATTCATCCATGACGATCCTGCCCCCATTTGCACCGAATTCATTTCAGTTTGAGGCGTTGTCTGATCTGAATAGATTATCCCGTTATCAAAATCGATTTTATTATCGATCATAATATTTTGCTGCAATTTGAAGGAGGGTGCAGAAAACCAAACCCGGTAAAACCGGGTACTACCATTACCGGAAATCACCTTTGCCGATGTACCTTCAAAACGACTCAGTCCCGGCTGAATGGCCATACTTGTATTATAATCTACAGTACCATTATTATGAAAGTCACCTACGTACCATATTGTTCCATTGTTAAGCAGAACTCCAGCAGATGTATTGGTAAAGTTCATACCTGTCTGTTTGAGAGTAGATGGATGTACCCAACTATTTCCCATGTTATACTCTGCCTGCTGTGCGTTTGCCATAACCAACACACATAAATAAAACAGGCACGTTAAATATGGTTTTATCGTTTTCAATCAAGTATTATTTAAAAGTTACATCCACACATCTCAAACAAACTAGTAACCAAGACAATGCAATCTTGCACATTCAATTCAACCAGAAGAATAGATATCCCGACAAATGCTTGTAATCAATTCGTCTATCAAAAGGTTCTACGCACAAAAAACATTGACTATTTCAACTTGCGAATTATAATCTCGGTGATGTTTTGTTTTGGATCGATATATATCAGCGCATTACGAAGTTGTTCAAAACTGTAAACGGCAGACAGAGATACTGCTTTTGCATAGTCGGCAATCACCTTATTGGCTTTATTGAGCATCGGTTGAATATATTGGTTGTATTGATTTTGAATCATCTTGTCATACGCAATCTTCTTCTCCTGCCACTGGATTGCTTCCTTTTCCAGCATACTCAAACGAAGCGTATCCGACACACTCATCCTCTTTTTAAGCTCCGGAAGCATTTCGTTTTTCTTCGGAGCATAAGGCTCTACCAATTTTTCATACTGACTCTGCACTGTGGCCACTCCTGTCGTTATTTCTTTCGTATATGCTTGCCGCATACTGTCTATTTTATTCATATTTAGCTTATAACTGGGGATGGACAACAACAAGCTATCACTATAAACGTATGCGATTTTCTGACCAAAAACCAACATCGGGCAAAATGCCAACAACACAAATAAAACTTTACTTTTCATTTTCAAATTATTAATTTTAAATTTACTACAAACAATTAGGCACAAACTAGTTACAATTCAACCATTAATCTTTTCAAGATTAATGTATAGCTTCAACAGACTATTATTTTCGCGCTCTCATCTTGATCAAAAAAAACATCATATTATCAAATACTTAGATGATAAATAATTTATCAGGTGGGAGGATAACCCAGAACTGACTGATTTATCTTTCTCTTTTCTTTTCGTTGCAAAATATTCAGATACTCTCCGGCTCCTCTGGCAACACATGTGGTTGGGTCGTCGGCATAAGACACCGGCAAATCAATCTTTTCTGAGAGTAATTTTTCAAACCCTCGCACCAACGCTCCTCCTCCCGACAACAGCACACCGTTAGTTATCAAATCGGCACACAACTCGGCTGGTGTTACGTTCAGGATACTCTTCACCACATCTACAATGGCCACAGCCGGAACCATCAATACGTTACGGATCTCCTCTGATCCTATCGATATTTTTTTGGGCAAACCATTATCATTATCACGACCTCTAACCTCCATTTCCAGTTCCTCTTCCAGAGGATAGACAGAACCAATATTCAGCTTTATGGCTTCTGCCATATTTTCACCTATAATCAGGTTGTGACTAACCTTGAACATTCGTATAATAGCTTCGTCCATTGCATCACCTCCAATGGGGAGCGATTCTCCTACAACCACTCCTCCTACAGATAAAACAGCTATTTCCGTTGTACCACCCCCGATATCGACAATAAGGCTGGCGGTTGACTCCAGAATTGGCAGTCCGGCTCCAATAGCAGCAGCCACAGGCTCATCCAACAAAAAAACTTCGGTTGCACCGGCCATCTTGCAAGTCTCCTTCACTGCGTTTCGTTCCACTTCTGTACAGTTGTATGGAACCCCCACCACCAGCTTCAGACTCTTAAATCTCGATCGACTCGTCACCTGCCGCATAAGGTAATTAAGCATCATAAGAGTTGCCTCCATATCAATAATCACTCCTTTGCGTATCGGGCGTAGCGCCGAAAGACATCCGGGAGTCTTTCCAACCATCGCTTTGGCTTTTGCACCGAAGAAATACATACTATTTCCACTATTTTTAGTTTCGCCGACCACAATCACCGAAGGTTCCTGAATCTGAATTCCCTTTTTGTGAACGTAAACAATCACAGAAGATGTTCCCAAGTCAATTCCTATGCTTTTTGATGCTATTCTGAACATGGATCTATGTATTTCTTGTCATGCATTGTATTTTTCTCCCGCTAACTGATTAACTGGGAACTGTTTTCTTTTACCCAAAGAGCTCAAAGGGGTTTCACAAAGTACCACCAAGGAGATCTGTTGTTCACCCCTCATTTTCGAGTCCTGTTTGCGGTTAACTAATGTGGCTAAAGCCTTGTTCAGTTTTTTGCTCCGACCCCGTCAGCTAAAGCAGACGACAATGAACTCTAAACCCTCTGCTTTCTTTCCTCCTATTTACAGTTAACTCGTCTACTCGTCAACTGATAATTGATTAACTAATAACTGTTACCTATCATTTCAGCATCTTCAATATTGCTTCCAAATGCTGTGGACTCACCACTTTGTAGAGTATCTCCTGTTTTTCACCCAGCAAAAACATTGTTGGGGAGGCAAACACATAATAATCTGCCACCGGGCGACTCTCCCACCCCGCATAATCGAAATAGCTCACCCACGGTTTATCGGCCGCAACAGCCTCAAACTTGCTTTTTTCAGTATCAAGCGACACATACACTACCTCCATATTGTGCTGATGGATATTCGGATACATCTGCTTCAGTTGTGGCAGCTGATTGGTACACTCGGGGCATTCGTTAAAGCCGAATACCACCAGCTTATATTTATTGGGAATGGATGAAAGCGACTTATACCCTTTCAAATATTTCTTCAACGACTCATCGTTTTGTTCTTTTTGTTTGGCAACAGCCTGCCCAAAATCGATATCGGGAGCGCGGTTGCCTTTTTTCATGGCTCGATATCCCTCAAAACGGGCACTCACTTTGCTATCGAGCACACAACCGTTTTGCGTAAGCATTACCTGACTCAGATGCTCGGCAGCCGGAAACAAGCTTCTTTTCTCAAACAGATTGAAGAGAAATACCGAGGTCTCCTGCAACCACTCCGGCCGTTTTCCCTTCAGATTGGTTACTATATAATCCGTGGATTTATTCATCTCCACGTAGATAGAGTCCAGTGGTTTACCCATATTTTCGAGCATGAAATAGTAGTTTTCCATCAGTACCGGCAACAAACCACTCCGGTAAAGCCAACCATCTGAAAAATCGGTATGCATGAATTGCTGTATATGCCCGGGGATGCGCTCGGGATAACGTTGTATAGACACCGGAATATCGCGCACAAAACTTATCAGCGGCAAATACCAACCGATATAACTACCCGAGGGTTGTACTTTTATAAAATCGGTACTCTCTTTCTCCAGCAAACCAATTTCCTGACTCACCACAGCTCCTTTATTATACTTTTTCAGGTAGGGATCTTCCGAATACACTTTTTCCAGGTATTTCCAACCGGCTAGTGCCTTTTCGCGAGCCACCTGCTGTTTATAGTAAATATATAGCTTCGTAGTAGCCTCGTTGCCTTCACAACTTAAATGATCGATATCCAGCAGACTGGTACCTTTCAGCGTAAAGCTGTTATCCTGCATCACTATCACCTCAATCCCTTCGGCCTTGTTGGCCTGGAGAAACGCTACTCCCCGGTATCCTGCCGGACAAGCAATTTTGAAATTACCCAGACTATCGGCCATGGTTTCAGCCATCTGCCGGCGCTGAAATCCCTCGTAAGTCGAAAGAGTTATCGACTGCCGGGCATGTGCCGAAAAACTACCGGTGATAACCTGTTGCGCCTGCAACGACACTGCCGTCAAAAGCAACATTAATGCTATAATATATGCTCGTTTCATTTTTATTTTTTTTCCTATTTGCATTCTGTATAATATGTCTGATGCATCCAGGCTCTCCCCAAGCCTCATCCAGGCTACGGCCACCTTAGCTGACGCTGACCGTTGGTTCTTCCAAGGAGCAGGCAAATCTGCAATAGCATCGCTCCACCCGCCATGAAAGAGAGTCTGGAAAGAGAGATCGCTGTTTTTCTCTGGTATTCCTTCATGTGTATTGTGTTATGCTTTTATTTCTCACACAAAGGGTTCAAAGGATCGTCGCAAAGTATCACAAAGGCGGATGTTGGTACCAGTATTTATTTCCGTCTAAATGTTTTAATTGCTTCTTTTAGTTGTTCGACTCTTCCGCTTGTATTGTCAGGTGTTGATGCAATAATGATATAATATAGATTGTCACTAAATAAAATTACTTGATATACATATTCCGGATTACTTGTTTTCTCATTTTTTGTCTCTGCAAAAACCTCAAATCCATTTATCCCGTCAATTGAAATTTCATTAATATATTTCACTGAAGTATCTTCAGTACATAACTGTTTGAGTCTGTTTATTACAAATAGTTTCTTATCTTCAATTGTAATCTCTGAAAATGATTTTGAGACCATTAATGAAGTTTTGTCAATTGACTTTGTTGGTACGACTCCATCAATTGTAAAAATCAAAAAATTTGAAATGCTTTTACTAAGTTTCAATCCTGCTTTAGAAGCGTCAAGTGAATAATCAATGGTTTCAAATGGGTCAATAGTTTCTTTTTCATCATAAAGAGCAGACAGAATAGATTCCTTAACTTGAACTCCAATTTCTTTCATGTTTTCAGGAAATACTCCATTTATCACAACTGTCTCTCCCTCGGTTCCAAAAACTAAAATGTACTTTGTAAAAGCATTACTATATACGTTCTGAGTCCCACAAATCAAAACAGCAGGCAAACCATTAATTGTCAAACTTTTAGACTCAACAATTCCAACTCCTCTACTCAGAAGATTTTCTTTTGTCATACTTTTTGCTATTTCTGAAAAAGAAACAGGTATTTCTGTTATCATAATGCTTGAACCGCTTTCTCTTTGTTGTAAACCGAGAAAGTTTTGCGCAGAAGCAAATCCTTTTGGTGAAATTAAACTGATTTTCGTTCCTTTTATATTTTTGTGATTTTCAGTTAATTTATTTTGAATTTTTTCTTGTCCGCAAACATAAAGACTGAAGAATAATAAGATTAATGTAAGTAATTTTGTTTTCATATTTTTGTTTTTAATATTGGTACCAACGACAGAGACTATGGGCATTTGGCAGGTTGCGCGAGCAAAGAGCGCCAAATGCACGTCAGGAAACCAATGAAGATAGAATGTGTGTTTTAGACTCTCTATTCTCTATCAACTGGTCACTGTATCACAACCCCTTCCCCTCTGTTCCTTTCCCTTCGGAAAGAGCTCTCCTATTGGCTCCTCACCTTCGGCAAAGAATCTGATCCTAAACCTCTTAATTCTTTATACACCGCACACTAAAACCATGCGCCCGATGACATCCAAGCAAACCTGCGCCACCACTTCCGCTAAAATTTAGTCCATAAGCAGTCGTTCCTGACAAGATACAGCTCCAATAGTAACCGAAGGAACCTGCATTCGAAATAACACCATTATTATAAACTCGCTCTCCTGCTAACGACAACTTTAACCGTGAAAACAACCAATCATCACTTGGAGACGTAATGCCTGAAAGCTCATTATTCCATTCGGTATTCGTAGGTACGTGATAACCTGTAGGACACGGATTATTAGCCCCTACCGTAGTCCCGTTCCACCAAAGATCACCATTGATCAAACCGGAATCTGACCAATCTGCATAACCTATTATAAAATTGGAATTCCCTGTAGTAGTCGCTACTATTTGTATATTTTGCGTAGATGAAGTACGTAATTGATGCCCATCGGGCGCACGACACCATTGAAATAACGACCCATAGCTACTGGCATCAGTCTTACTGATAGCTACCTGCGTAGCTCCCAGATTTCGATCCATCCACACCTTTCCGGTAGTAGGACTTACCATATCCACTATCGCCGTTCCATCCGGAGAAACAGTCACCCAGCTACTGAGTACCTCGTTTCCGGTTTTCCCGTCGGACGATACCGGGGTTACTCCAAAGGCTACGTATTTACCCAACGTCACAGGAGAAGCCACCGTATAGGTTTTGGCTGTAGTGCCGCTAATGGCAACGCTACCCGTACCCGAGGCATCGGTAGCCACATACCATTTATAGGTAGAGGTACCTTCGGCCGTACCACTGATTTGCGGTGGTACGTAGGTATAAACGCCCGTTAGCGTAGCTCCCATCATAACACTTCCTGTTACGGAAACTCCCTGCACTTTAGGGATATCGGTTTGATTTTTGATACACCGAATGCTCATGCCGTACGCCCGGACGCTGCTGCCCACGCTGGCACTGGCACTGCTGAAGTACAGGTTCTGTGCGTCCGTACCACTCACAGAACTACTCCAATAGTGGCCGTAGCTACCGGTATTGCCGAGCGAGCCACTACTGAGATGGCGGTAGCCTACCATAGGCAGCTTCAATGCATTATATGCCCCTGTAGCATTAGCTCCTCCATTAGCCGCAAAAAGAGCCAATTCCGTATTCCACTCGGCATAAGTCGGCACATGGTAGCCTGTAGGACAAGAACTATTGGCTCCTGCCACGATGCCGTTCCACCACAGTTTGCCATCGGTTTGCTGGGTACTTAACCAGTCATAAGGACTAGTGGCATTAATGATAAATAACGAATGACCCGGCACGGTAGAAGTGCTCAACGTGGAATAGGTATTGTACACCGGCGTACCGGTAGTGCTGCTTGTCCAGATAATTTTCTCGTGATTATCGGCAACACGGCACCACTGGAAAAGTGAACCGTAAGCCTGATAGTCGGTGCTGCTGGTGGCAGCACGGGTAGCACCAATATTCCGATCCATCCAGGTACGCCCGCTGGGGCTTACCATATCCACCACCGTGGTAGTTACCGGTAATGGAATATCTTTGATGCAACGAACGCTATAACCATCAGCTCGTGTGTAGTAAGCTCCTATGGTGCTACTACCACTATTGAAGTAGATGCAATAGGCAAATTTTGAATATGCAACACTACTCCAATAGTAGCCTGTATTGCCGACAAGCATGAGTGTGCCATCGGAGTAATGTCGGTTCCCTACTATTGTCAATTTCAAGGTGTTGTATGCTCCTGTTGCATTTGTACCTCCATTGCCTGCAAACAAAGCTTGTTCGGAAGCCCATTCCAAATAGGTAGGCACATGATAGCCTGCAGGACAGGGATTATTTGCACCTGCCGTTGCGCCGCTCCACCAGAGGCTACCATCGCTCTGTTGCGGACTTAACCAGTCATAAGGAACTGTGGCACTAGGAGTAATAAATAATGAATGCCCCGGAGTGGTAGTGGTACTCAATGTGGCAGTGGTACCATTTACCGGTGTTCCGGCCGTGGAGCTTGTCCAGTTTATTCTTTGATGCCCGTCGGCAGCACGACTCCACTGGTAGAGAGAGCCATAGGCTAAGTAGTCGGTACTGGAGGTGGCTTGCCGGGTGGCACCCAGGTTACGATCCATCCAGGTACGCCCACTGGGGCTGACAATATCTACCACCAATGTTCCATCGGGGGCTGTCAGGTCTTTAATGCAACGAACACTAAGACCATAAGCTCGATTGCTAGGACCCGTACTAGTAATACTATTAGTAATAGCCAAAGACCATCCATTCGTATTGGAAACAGAGCTACCCCAGTAGTAACCATAACTACCTATAGAAACGAACATACCATTACTATTATCTCGAGAACCAGCCATGGACAATTTTAATATATTATAAGCTCCGATAGTATTATTACCTCCGTTGCTTGCAAAAAGAGTCTGCTCTGTATTCCACTCTGCAGAGGTAGGCACATGATAGCCTGTTGGACAAGGATTATTAGCTCCCACTGCAGAACCATTCCACCAAAGATTACCAGTAGCTTGTTGGACACTTAGCCAATCGAAAGGGCTGGTATTATTGGTAATAAATAACGAATGCCCCGGCGTGGTAGAACTGCTTAAGGTGGCAGTTGTACCATTTACCGGCGTACCGATAGTGGCACTTGTCCAGTTAATCTTTTCATGTCCGTCGGCAGGTCGGCACCACTGAAAGATAGAGCCGTAGGCCAGATAATCGGTAGGGCTGGTGGCTACCCGGTTGGCTCCCAGGTTACGATCCATCCACACCCGCCCGCTGGGGCTAACCAGTTCGTTTACCACCGTGCCGTCGTAAGCGGTAGTCTGCGTGGCTACCACCGTCCAGCTACTCAGCACCTCAGCACCTGTTTTGCTATCAGCCGATACGGGTGTAACCCCAAAGGCTATGTATTTGCCTGCACCCACCGGAGAGGCTATGGTATAGATTTTTGCCGTAGCGCCGGTAACAACGGTTTTGCCCGTACCTGCGGCATCGGTAGCCACATACCAGCGGTACATGGAAGCTCCTTCGGCAGTAGCGGTAGTTTGTGTGGGCACATAAGCATAAACACCTGTTACCGTATTACCCACCTTCGCAGTGCCGCTAATGCTTACATTCTGCACCTGCGGAACTTCAAGATTTTTGATGCAACGGACGGAAAAGCCGTTCCCCCGGTTGCTGACGTTCATCCCTGCACCACCACTGTTGAAGCCCAGATAGTAGGTGGCGTTCGCTCCATTCACCGTACTACTCCAATAGGCAGCGCCACTACCGTTGCCGTTGAGCGCACCATTATCGCTGCTGCGGTAGCCTGCCCCAGGTAGTTTCAATACATTATACGCTCCAATTGCATTATTACCGCCATTGCTTGCAAAAAGAGCCAGTTCGTTTTGCCACTCAGTTTGTGTAGGCACATGGTAACCCGCAGGACAGGGAGTATTGGCTCCCGCAGTTGCTACGCCGTTCCACCACAGACTACCATCTGTTTGCTGGGTACTTAGCCAGTCGAAAGGAGTGGAGGTATTGTAGATAAACAACGAATTACCCGGCGTGCGACTTGTACTCAATGTGCTTGTCGTGCCATTTACCGCTGTGCCTGTAGTAGCGTTTGTCCAAGTGATTTTCTCGTGCCCGTCAGCAAGTCGGCACCACTGGAAGAGCGAACCGTAGGCCAGATAATCGGTAGAGCTGGTAGCAGCCTGTGTGGCACCTATATTCCGATCCATCCACGTACGTCCGCTGGGGCTTACAATATCAACCACCGCAGTAGTAGTGAGGTCTTTTATACAACGGACACTAGTCCCATGTGCCCGATAAGTATTCGTCTGCTGCATGTAGGCTGAGGAGCTAGTAAAGTTTAAAATTCCACTATCTGTTCCACTAGCGGTAGAACTCCATAAATAACCGTTACTACTAGGACTAGCCAACAGGCCATTCGCCCAATGACGGCAACCTGCCATAGTCAGTTTTAATACACTATAAGCCGTTGTTGCATTCGTAATGTAAGACAGTTCGGTATTTAATTCTGCATAGGTAGGTACATGGTAGCCTACAGGACAAGGATTATTGGCTCCGACTACTGTACCATTCCACCAAAGGCTACCGTCTGCTTGTTGCGGATTTAGCCAATCAATGGCACCACTGGAATTGGTAACAAACAACGAATTTCCGGGGCTGGTACTGGCAATTGGTCCGGCAACCGTACCATACACCGGAGTACCGGCAGTGGCACTTGTCCAGGTAATCCGTTCGTGTCCATCAGCAGCACGGCACCATTGATACAGCGACCCGTAAGCCAGATAATCGGTAGAACTGGTGGCTTGTCGGCTGGCACCGAGGTTGCGATCCATCCAGGTGCGTCCGCTGGGGCTGAGTATATCCACCACCAAGGTACCATCGGGTGAAGTAACTGTAGGAGATGATTGCACATTTACCCAACTGCTCAGCACTTCAGCACCTGTTTTACCATCGGCCGATACGGGAGTAACCCCAAAAGCAATGTACTGCCCGGCCACCACCGGCGAGGCAAGGGTATAGTTGCGTGCCGTAGCACCCGAGATAGCGGTCTTGCCGGTGCCGATACCGTCGGTAGCTACATACCATTTGTAGGTAGAAGTTCCCTCGGCCGAACCGGTAGTTTGAGTCTGCACATAGGTGTAAATACCTGTTACGGCACTTCCCGGCATGGGTGTTCCATTTACACTGACACTCTGCGCTTTCGGAGCGTCTAAGTCCTTGATGCAACGAATGCTAAAGCCGTAGGCGCGATGAATATTCTTATAGTACATGTTAGCACTACCGTTATTAAAGAAATTCATACTCCACGCAAAGGTTCCGTTAACCGAACTGCTCCAATAATCTGCACGCGTACCGATTGCTGATGAGAGTAAACCATCGTTATAGTTGCGGAAACTTGGCATTGTCAATTTCAATGCGCTATAAGCGGTTGCCGCATTTGTTATTCCCGCTGCTAGTTCTGCATTCCATTCATCATAAGTAGGAACATGAAAGCCCGTTGGACATGGATTATTAACTCCCACGGCAGTTCCGTTCCACCAGAGGCTACCATCCGACTGCTGCGCAGCCAACCAGTCGTTAGGGGTGGCGGTACTGGTAATAAAGAATGAATGCCCCGGCGTGGTAGAAGTACTTAACGTAGCGGTGGTACTATATACCGGCGTACCGGCAGTAGCGCTTGTCCATACTATTTTTTCGTGCCCGTCGGAAGCACGGCACCACTGGTAGAGGCTGCCGTAAGCTAAATAATCGGTACTGCTGGTGGCTGCCTGCGTAGCACCGAGATTACGATCCATCCACACACGACCCGTGGAGCTTGTAATTTCATTTACGGCTGTTCCGTCTGCCGATTTATCGACCTGTATCTGCACCCAACCGCTCAATACTTCGGAGCCCGTTTCACCGGTGGTAGTTACCGGAGTGATACCCACTGCGAGGCAATAGGTATCGTTTACATAACCATAGCTACCACCGATATTTACACTATGTGTGCTGCCCGTTTGCCCGGGAATAGCTGTTTTGCCGGTGCCTGTAGAACTGGTTGCATAGTACCACTGATAAAGAGGAGCTCCTTCGGTACCGTTTATGGACGGTACAACCGAATAGACACCCTTGAGTGCAGCTATGGTGGTGGCATTCTTGGCTTTGCTGCTTGTAAGCCCCACAATACCGGCCATATCGTAGGCCGGCACAAGCGCAGCCGTGGCATACCATGAGCTCATTTTCTCGACACCGGCATCGCCATTGGATGCAACCGGTGTAACTCCCACGGATATGTATTTTCCGGCTGCATATCCGTCGCTGAAACTGACATTATAAAATGCAGCTGTTTTACCCGAAATAGCTGTTTTGCCGGTACCCAACGCATCGTTGGCATAATACCACCGATAGGTGCTTGCAGTGCCTGCATCGCCGGGTATAAGCACCGGCGAGCAGGTATAGCCAGAAAATGATGCCATAAGCTGATTGTTTTTCAATGCGTACGACCCGGTAAGGCCGCTAAGATCGACTTTAGCTATCGCCGGGGTTAATGCGCTTACCGGCTTCCAACTCACCGACTCGAACGACGCGCTATTGCACGATGTTACCGGCGTTACCCCCAGTCCGATATATTTACCCACATCGGCAGAAACTACCGTATAAGAAGGAGGGGTGCCCGTTCCCGAAGAGAGCACCGTTTTGTTGGTGCCTGCGGCATCATCAGCACGATACCACTTATACGTAGACGAAGATATTGTACAGGCTGCCGCAGTTTTGTCGCCACTGTAGATATAGCGTACCTCGGGCGAAACAGTTTGTCCTTTATACAACACCGGATTAGATGTAAGAAAAACATCGGCCACCACTCCCAAATCGACAGGAACCCATTGCGAGCCATCATACCAATAGGTAAGTTTATCGGTACTATTGGTATAAAACGCCCCGACAGAGGTAGGCGTTGGAGCAGTTGCCAAAACAGGAATATAAGGCACTCCTGCTTCGGTACGGAAATAGGTATTCTGAGCTGACAAAGACAGGCCTGTGCACACGACAGCACAAACAATCAATATACGCAACCGCTCCATGCAACGTTCTGCAAAAAGAGGAGTGCGACACGTCATACGAAAAGCCACCGACCATCCACCGTAACCGTAAAATCGGCAGTTGCCCTCATAACCCTTATTTTGTATTGATGTTGGTTTCATTTCTAATTTCGTTTTTGATCTTCTGTTTTTCTCTTGATATTTATTCTTACTCTCTTTAATAAAATATCCTTTATTTGCATTGATCAGTCGCATCTTTCAGATGCTTTGTCTCTCTACTTTCTTTGTTTTTCTTGTTTGTGTTAACGCTCTGCACCCATCGGGTATTTGTGCCTATAGTTTAGCTTCCGGCTTTATTGTATTTCGACAATAACTCATCCTCTTCGTCGGATATATCAAAGGCATCAGCATCTGTTAGATGTCCGTCATAAGCACTTAGTCGCGTCAACTGTTTACCCTGTCGAAATACAAATTGCACTGCGTGTTCCACATCCCAATCACACTCACAAATAATTGAAATATAAATATCTTGATCTTTATATTGCCGTCTGGAAACGTAAATATCCGTCGGATAAATAAAATTCCATATCTCATTGCGATCTTCTATTTTCCATAAAACTTCATCCTCTGCGTCAAAGCCCGCTTCTTCTAAATACGCCATACATTTTTTGTATGCAAACTCTGAAATCAGATTTCTGTCACCACGACACAGCTTCATAAAATTCATCAAGGCCAGATCGGCATCCGCAATAAAATTCAGATCCTGCCCCGGAATATAATTGATAAATGTGATGGACATCTTCTTGCTATTCAAGAACGGTATTTCCACTTCGTTGCTTTGCCACCAGTCAAAAAAAGTTGCGTCCGGATTTAATTGGCCAATCACTTGCGATATAACTTTATGCTCCATTTCTTTTCTTTTTTAATTTCTTATAGTTCAGTTCTGATGATGATCAACTATCCTCAATACTACTTTTTTCGGATATATCGTTTATCTGTCAGCTGTATTAAATTTCAATCCCTTTCGGGAGATACTCTCCTTTATCGCAAAGAAGAGCATCCTTTCTGCTGTAATTATCAGCAGACTCTTTATTTTTCTCCTTCATATTTTTCGTCTGATCTTCATGCTCTTTTCTGTGATGCCAAAATGCATTGAAAGAAGTATCAGTGAGATGTTTCTATTCCTTATCCGCGATATTGAAGATCAATTGAAAATTCCATATGCTGCTTCGCATCAAACGCATTAATAAAAAACAGCGTTTCATATACAATACGCATCTCTTCCTTTATATATAACCTATACATTCCACTCTTCCAATGAGCCATATCCAACCGAAGCTCCTCTCCCAAGATATCGCTCCTATCAGACATGTATACTATACATTTATCTTCATATTCAATAATCACGCTACACTGGCAAGCTCTATCATTCTGCCAATTAAAACGGATCGTTAAGCTGCTTCTTTTCATTGATATTTTCAACACAATAAAGTGTTTCTTACTTTGCTTTCGTTACTATTTTTACTTATTCACCCTTCTCAGACTTCCTTATCCAGAATTATACTCTGCATGTTTATCTATCGACTGTGCTCTTGCTCCACATCTCTTATCTATAGTTTCGGGGGGAAAAAGTTCCTCTTTATCACAAAGAGGAACTTTACTGCTGCTACCCACTGTAGCAGACTCTTCATTTTTCTCTCTAAAAAACAGGCTTCTCAACTCAAATACGAGCCAGATCCTGGATTCTATTACCCGAAAAGGCATATCACTTGCCGACGTGCGACAGAATATCCTAATCGAAACAATTTATACAAAGAACGTTTCACAACGGTCTCTCTATACGGCATTCAACTATCTGTATCAAACCAATAATAATTTGGTCCCCGAATGCCACTAACCTAATAAAGAACATGTGTGGCTTATATAACAATAAGCACAAATCAAACTCTCATTTTTCTCCGATACATATCATTTAGTTACAATTTTAGTTTTTAATACAGCGTACGCTAAAACCTATTGCCTGATAATTTGACTCCATAAAAGCATTAGTAGCATAAAATTTAATATTGTATGAATTTGCACCGCTACTTATTGTGCTAGTCCAACAAAAGCCAGGACTTCCACCATTGTAGATTACGCCATTAGTATTACTGCGGAAACCAGCCATAGTCATCTTTAAAATATTATATGCACCTGTAGAATTAGTTCCCCCGTTACTTGCAAACAAAGCCAACTCGGCATTCCATTCCGCATAGGTAGGTACATGATAGTTTACCGGACAAGGATTATTTACTCCCACAACAGTACCATTCCACCACAAACTTCCATCACTCAGAGATACATTAGTCCAAGGATTATAACCATATATAAACGATGAATGACCCGGAATGGTAGTAGTCGCCTGTGTTGTTGTTACACCATTTACTGCGGCACCAGAACTACTGTTTGCCCACGTTATCAATTGATGTCCATCGGCGGCACGACACCACTGGTAAAGACTACCGTAAGCTAGATAGTCGGTAGAATTAGTAGCTACTCGCGAAGCTCCTAAATTCCGATCCATCCAAGTACGACCACTAAGACTTTGGAACTCGTTCACCAAAGTGCCATCGGCGGCTCTCAGCACCTGTATTTTCACCCAGCTACTCAAAACCTCCGTACCGGTTTCACCGGTGGTGGTAACAGGGGTTATACCCACTGCCAGATAGTATGCATCGCTGGTGTAGCCGTATCCGTTGCCGATATTCACCGTGTGCGTACGTGCCGTTTGTCCGGCTATCGCCGTTTTGCCCGTACCGGCGGCATCGGTAGCATAGTACCACTTGTAAGTGGGTGCACCTTCAGTACTGTTTACCGAGGGCGTTACTGAGTAAATACCCCTTACAGCAGCCAGCGTAGTATTATTTTGCGCTTTCCCCTCGGTCAGCCCCACTATACTGACCACATTATAGGCGGGTACAAGAGAGGCTGTCGGGTACCACGCACTCATTTTCTCCGTGCCCGCGTCACCGTTTGCGGCAACCGGAGTCACTCCCACTGCAATATATTTTCCCGCAGTATATCCATCGCTGAAACTAACGGTATAGGTAGAAGTTGTTTTACCAACAATAACCGTTTTGCCCGTTCCCGCAGCATCGTTGGCATAGTACCACTGATAGGTACTATTGGTTCCTGCATCGCCCGTTATCAGCAAGGGAGAACTGGTATAACCCGTAAACGAAGCGGCAAGCACGCTTCCTTTGATGGCATAAGCCGACGTGAGTCCGCTTACATTGACAGAAGAGACAGCGGGCGTAAGAGCCGATACATATTTCCAATTGATTGACTCGAATGCAGGTACATTGCACGTCGTAACCGGCGTTACGCCCAATCCGATATATTTGCCTACATCCGATGCCGTGACGGTATATGCCGTAGGAGTTCCCGAACCGGAAGATAGAAGGGTTTTACCCGTTCCTGCAGCATCGTTAGCCCGATACCACGCATACGAGCAGCCCGAAACGGCACAATTGGTTGAAGTTACCCCACCCGAATAGACATACTGAATATCGGGCGTAACCGATTGCCCCTTATAAAGCGACGAAGCTGCCGCAAGTACCGTACGGGCTACAACGCCCGCTCCCACGGGAACCCACTGCGAACCCTCGTATTTATAGATCATTTTATCCGTACTGTTTACATACACTAAACCCACGGCAGGCGAAGCCGGAGCTGCCGACAACACCGGGATATAAGGAATCCCAACCTCGGTGCGGAAATAGGTGTTGCTCTGAGCCCTAAGAGATATTGATAAACAAAAAGACACAACAAATCCGATGGCAAACATCCAACGCGCAACGCCCGACATGCCGCCAAAGCACCATATCCGTTGTTTTATACATTGTTGTATTACAGTTTTCTTTATTTTCATATAGAATTCTATCCTACGTTTTTCAATCTTTAATACATCTTACACAAAAGCCGTCTGCCCGACTGTTTCCACCGGTCAAAGCAGTGCTGCTGTCAAAAAACAAACAATACGCATTTATTCCATTAGTCGTACTACTCCAATAAAACCCTTTAGAACCATTATCATAAAATACAGAAGTAGCCCAACGATCTCCTGCCATATTCAACTTCAGCATATTATAAGCTCCTATAGCATTATTACCTCCATAGGAAGCAAACAAAGCTTGCTCCGATGCCCATTCCAAATAAGTTGGCACATGGTAACCGGCAGGACAGGGAGTATTGGATCCTACCGTGCTACCATTCCACCAAAGGCTACCGTCATTCAACTGCGGGCTTATCCAATCATTCGGACTATTCGAATTTTTAATAAACAGCGAGTGCCCCGGTGTGGTGGTAGCGCTTAACATGGTGGTGGTACCATTTACAGCAGTACCTGTTGTGGAACTTGTCCAACTGACAAGTTGATGCCCATCGGCAGCACGGCACCACTGATAAAGCGAGCCGTAACCCAGATAATCGGTATTGCTGGTGGCTGCTTGCGAGGCTCCTAGGTTACGATCCATCCACACCCTCCCGCTTGGGCTTACCAATTCATACACGGGTGTACCATCGGGAGCGGTCAGCAGCTGCACCTTTACCCAACTGCTCAATACCTCTGTACCGGTTTCACCGGTAGTAGCTACCGGTGTAATGCCCACTGCCAGATAGCCTGTGGTAGCATTGTAGCCGTAACCTGCACCAACATCCACCGTATGTGCCTGTGTGGTTTGCCCGACAATGGCAGTCTTTCCAGCACCCGATGCATCGGTAGCGTAGTACCATTTATAGATAGGAGAGCCCTCGGTGCCGGGTATGGCCGGAGATACCGAATAGGTACCCTTCAGCGCCGTAAGCGTTGTTTTGTTTTGCGCCTTACCCGCTGTAAGGCCTACAATTGCAGCGGAGCTGTAAGAGGGGACAAGGGAATAAGCCTGATACCATGTACTTATCTTTTCTGTACCGGTTGCACCGTTGGTTGCAACCGGAATCACCCCCACAGCGACATACTTTCCGGGCAGATAACCATCGCTAAAACTTACGGTATAAGAAGAGGCGGTTTTTCCCGAAATTGCCGTCTTTCCGCTGCCGGATGCATCATCGGCATAGTACCATTGATACGTACAATTGGCTCCTACATCACCTTGTATAAGTACCGGTGCACAAGCATAACCCGAAAAAGAGGCCGTCAGCGACCGTCCGGCAATAACATACGAACCATTGAGTCCCGCCACATTGACCAACGCAACAGATGGTGTTAGTGCCGACACCGGCTTCCAACTAACCACCTCAAATGTTGCCACATTACAGGCCGTTGTAGGAGTAACCCCTAATCCGATATACTGACCCACATCTCCGGCAACCACCGTATAGGGGGCTGGGCTACCGGTACCCGACGAAATAACGGTTTTACCGGTACCATTGGCATCACTGGCTCTATACCATACGTAAGTACTACCGGACACGCCACAAGACGCTGCCCCCACTCCGCCCGAATAGAGGTAACTGATTTCGGGGGAAAGCGTTTGCCCTTTATACAACACAGGCGCTGATGTTAAAAGTATATTGGCTGTAATACTACCTCCGATAGGCATCCACTTAGTTCCGTTGTATTTATAAATTAACCGATCGGTACTGTTGGCATACATTCCACCAACAGAAGTAGCAGTTGGTGCGGACGACAATACCGGGATACCGGGAATACCTGCCTGAGTACGAAAATTGGTAGTTTGCGCATGTACAGGAATAGAAACCAGCCATAACAACAGTAATGCCACGCACACTGTTCTAGGCAGGAAATAGAACGGCAAAGAAAAAATATTTCGTATTATTCTCTGTCCGCATGCACTGCATCGCACAAAGAAGAAAAACAAATTTTTCCCATGTTTCTCCATGTCTCTATATGTTACTTTCACTATAATCACCGCATTTATACTCTAATTGATTTCTCATTTTCAGGAGGGAGGCCTTCTGCTTAGTATCGGTATAACCCGCACAAAGCCTTCAAGCCCCCTTCCATCTTCATCAAGTCATATTTTATTTAGCTTTCAATTCCTGAATCATCTTCATCATGGACTCTATTTGCTTTGTATGCAAGTCAAGACTCTCTTTCATACTCTTTATCTCTTGTTGTTGCTCCTTTATAGCCTGAATAAGCACCCCTGTCAACTGTGTGTAATTTACAGCCAGATATCCATCAGGTTTGGTTACAACCAATTCAGGAAATTCTTTCTGTAATTCCTGTGCGATGACCCCAATCTGCGAACCTGTAGCATACTTCTTCTGATCAATAAACTCGTAACGAACGCCACGCAGATTATCAATCTTCTCCAACACATTTGTAAGCGTCTCGATATGTGTTTTCAGACGAATATCCGAAGGAGCATTAATGCTACCGTTCACGGTAAGATTTCCACTGAACTGGCCGTTTCCGGTCACATCCAAAGCTACCGTAGGCGCTGCATTACCAACACCCACATTACCGCTCGCCAGAACAGTCAACCCAGCACCGGCTGTATTGTTCGACTGAATCCTGGCTATTGTTCCGGTTGTTGCCGACGTTGTATTCGCCACATAAAGCAAACCGCTGGTCGAATTCAAAGATGTATTGGTTGCTGTTATACTCAATCCTGTACCAGTGGTCAATGAACTGGATGCGATGGCGGCCAGCGTACCGGAAGTAGCAGAATTGGCTGTCAGACTAAACAGGCCCGCACCTGTGTATGTTCCCGAAGAGGTAATTCCTAAAGCAGTACCTGTTGCCGTAACATCTGTAATACCAACACCTGTACCGGTATGTGCGCCCGTAAAGGTAAAGCTGGCATTACCCCCGGTACCAAATGCGCCTGCCGAAGAGCTGGTAACGGCAAGAAGATTGCCCGTTGTACTCACGCCTGTACTTGTTATTGATAAACCTTTACCCCCATTAAGCGAATTGACATTGATCTGTAGCGCAGTGCCTGAAGTAAGTCCGGTCCCGTTAATCAGAGCCAACGTACCGGTTGTGGCCGTATTAGCCGTAAGATTGAACAATCCCGTACCGGTATAATTCCCCGATCCAGTAATTCCAAAAGCGCTACCCGTTGTAAGCGAATTTGTAAAGTCGAGGGTATAACCATTTTGTGTTACTGTGCGATTTGCAATCAAGGTTCCATCCGCAGTGTAAATGTTTGGCATATTCGACGGGTGTGTCCATGTTGGCGCACCAGAACCGGATGAGGTAAGAAAATCACCTGCAGTTCCTACCGATGTTGCCTGTATTGCACCTGTACCATTACCATATAAAATACCATTAGCCGTTAACGAAGCGTTACCTGTACCACCATTGGCTACCGGAAGAATTCCTGTTACATCTGCCGTAAGATCAATCGCACTCCACGAAGGGTTGCCACTGGCATTACCATGCAATACGGTAGTGGTTGTGCCTTGGTTGGCAAACAGGGCCGACGCCAATGTCGGGGTAAAGTAAGTCGGCGCAGCGGAACCATTTGTATTATTCCCATAAACAGTATAGGCAGATGCTGTCGAAGCCGGAAGTGCAATCGAAACATTTTTCCAACTTGTAGTTGCTCCGTCATATTTCAATATATTGCCATCGGAGAGACTTGAAATAGACAAGGCTGTGCCTTTTAGTCTATCAACACTTGAAGCAGTCAAAGTGCCCGACACATCACCCGCAATTGTAGCTGCCACGTTTGAAGCCACCGTCACACGCCCGTTACCATCAACTGTAAATGACGGTATAGATGTTGCCGAACCGTAGGATCCGGCTACGCCCGAAATTGTTTTCAACGTAAGGACCCCGGTATTACTGATTGTAGCATCACCAGTCATGGGCATCGGCGTTGCAACATCGGATGAGTTTCCCACAAAAATATTGCCGGAAGTAAGCCCATTGGTCAGACCCGAAACCCAGCTAAGTTTACCTGCTCCATCATTCTGTAAAATTTGTCCATTACCGCCCTGAGCAGATGGCAATGTCAACGTGTAGCTGGTAGGAACTGTCGCCGGAACTGCAAAGCTTACCGCACCTGATGTTCCGCCACTTAATGTAAGTGTTTTACCTTTATCTAATGTCGTATTTCCATTCAATGCGATGGCACCGGTACCTGTAGCAAACGAACCGGTACCCGATATAGAAAAGTTACCTGCTGTTTGAGCATAACCCGTCACACCAGAAAGAGCCCCCGCATTTACAATCAATCCGTTGATCGTATTTCCCGATGTAGGAGCCGCAATGGCAGAGTTAAATGTTTTAATTCCGGCAAAAGTTTGGTCACCTGCTGTTACAAGCCCCCGAGCCGAAGCACCGGCATCGGGTATATTCAACGTAATAGTTCCTCCCAAAGCAGCTGGAGAACCGCTAACATTAACATTACTACCCGTAGTACCTGTAGCAAGAGAAATGGTCCCCAACGATGCTACAGATGTATTCACCCAACTTGATCCATCATATTTCAACACATCACCCGATGCCAAACCGGAAATAGACAAAGCAGTTCCCTTCAACTTATCTACACTGGAAACACCAAGAGTACCCGATACATCACCGGCTATAGCAACATTCGTAGTCGCCACTGTTGATACCACAGTAACACGACCATTACCATCAACAGTAAATGTGGGTATACCTGTTACTGAGCCATAAGTTCCGGCAACACCTGAAATAGATTTCAAAGTGAGAACTCCAGCGTTACTTAGTGTTGCATCGCCGCTCATTGCTACTGGTGTTGCAACCCCAGAACTATTACCTACAAACATTGAACCATCTGCCAAACTAGTGGTCAATCCATTCGTCCAGCCCAGATTACCAGAAGCATCGGTCGATAAAATTTGACCGTTATTTCCTTTGGCTGTAGGTAAGGTTAATGTATAACTGGTCAATGATGACGGAGCTTTCAGCCCAATATACCCTGTCCCCGAAGATTGAGTAATATTTACTTGACCCTTCACATCTAATGTTGACGCTGGAGCTGTTGTTCCTATTCCTACATTGCCCAAAGGCACAATCAAAGCATAATTTTTTGCGCCTCCATTTGCACTCACAGAGAGTCCGATATTCGTTGGAGTCGTTCCACCATGCGCATTACTGATAGTAACAGCGGTAGTTGTACTACTGGCAGTAGTATTGTTTCCCGACATAGCAATTTTCAACAACTGCCCACCTGCAATCATCCCTGTGGATGTTGAACTAATATCTAAAGCAGTTCCTGTTGTCAATGCATTAGCATTAATGGACGCTATTGTTCCTGATGTTGCTGAATTAGCATTTATTTTCACCAAGCCAGATGTACTAGTATATGCTCCTGTAGCATTAATTGCTAAAGCACTACCTGATGTGGTTGCATCATCAATCTGCATCCCATTACCCGTATGTGCACCTGAAAAATTAAATTGAGCAATTCCGGCAGCGGGTGCTGTAGCATTCGATGTAACGGACAGCACATTGCCGGATTGCGAGGCATTGCTGTTTGCCAACGAAAACAAATTTCCTGTTGTCAATGATGTACTTGCTATTGTAAATGGATTTTTCGTTGTAGATGAATTCCAATTCCACACCTGGCTCCAATCATCATTATTAATTATATTAGATGCCACAGCTTTAGTCAAACTACTTAATGGAAGAGATAATCCTTGTTGATCGAGCTGATAACGAACGCCAGCGCCAGCCCCATCGTCAACCGTAAAATAGAGATGGTCTCCATCATATTCCATCGCCCCAGGCTCCGGTGTGGTAAGCAGAATTCCCGAACCGGATGATGAAAATTTCAAAGGTGACAAAGATGGACTATCGCTGCCTGCCGCAAGGTGCAATCGAGCCGTTGGACTCACCACTCCCACACCAATACTACCCGATGTAGTAGCTGCAGAGCTCGGATCTCCAGAAGAAATTGCATAGGTATTCGTTCCAAAGAGAATACCCCCGATATTAATACCATTAGCCGTTCCTCCCGGCAAGGTAATATTAGTACCAATAATGACATTGTTACTCCCAATATGAGAACCAGAACCCTCGTTAGCAACATTGTAACCCAGCAATGTGCTATATGACGCCCCAGAAGCATTATATCCTGCATTATATCCTATAAAACTAGCTCCATTTGCATTTGTTGCCGATTGACCCGCATTTTGACCTAAGAAAGTAGCATTATATGCACCGGTCGCATTAGACCCTGCATTCTGACCTATAAAATTAGAGTTATAAGCCCCTGAGGCATTAGATCCTGCATTTTGACCCAAGAAGTTAGAGTTAGATGCATTAACAGCATTACTACCCGCTGAGGCTCCAAAAAAGTTAGAGTTAGATGCTGCCGTAGCACCAGAACCTGCCGTTAATCCAAAAAAGTTAGAATTGATTGTAGATGTAACTCCACTTCCGGTATTTGACAGTCCCGTCGAAAAGAGGTTCGTCGAGTTTACAACCGTAATAGGAGATGCCAATGGAACTGCCCATTGCGCCCCATCCCAAACTAATGTAACCGACATCCCGGCGGGCAAAGTACAAGAACTGACCTTTACATATTTAGTGGAACTAATCGAATTAGACACCGTAAACAATCTACCTGCCATTGTATTTGTTGGATCTGGAAGGGTTAAGGTTAAATCAGAGGTCCCTGTCGCTTTTACTACAACGCCGGAATACAAATCAACAGATGAAGCATTTGTGGGAACCCATGTGGATGCTGTCGTATTTCTTGCCATAACTCCCAACACAGTTGCTCCCGTATTATGAAATGTAGCCACAGGGGCAGACGTTCCAATGCCCACACTCCCAGAAGGCACTATCAAAGCATAATTATTAGTTCCACCGCTAGCACTCACCGCAAGACCGACGTTCGTAGAAGTTGTACCTGTGTGCGTATTGGCAACATTTACCGCAGTATTTGTTCTACCTGCAGTTCCATTAGCTCCTGACGCCACTACATTTAACAACTGTCCTCCTGTAGCTACAGTAGATGCTGAACTTATACTTAAAGCAGTTCCTGTTGTGAGCCCATCTGCATTGATATTAGCTACTGTTCCCGAAGTTGTAGCATTAGCGCTTATCTTAAACAATCCTGAACCGGTATATGTCCCTGTTCCATTAACAGCGATGGCACTTCCAGTAGTTGTAACATCATCAATCTCTACTCCGTTACCAGAATGATTACCTACAAAACTAAGTTGTGCTATTCCTGCCGTAGGAGACGTTGCATTCGATGTCAAAGCAAACACATTACCTGTATGTGAAGTATTGCTATTGGCTAATGAGAACAGCGTCCCTGAAGTAAGCGAACTGGTAGCTATTCTAAACGGATTAATAGTTGTGGATGAATTCCAGTTCCATGTTTGAGCAAAATCTCCATTAGTTATACTATTATCGGCAATAGCAGCGGTCAAACCACTCAACGGAATACTCGATGCTTGCCCCATAGGAGCAACCCATGCACTATATCCATCCCATTGAAAAGTAGCCACAGCTCCCGGAACCAGCGTCATTCCACACACTGTCAAAGGAGACGACGACGTTTGAGAATTAAATACAGTAAATATCCGGCCTGCCACATTATCGCTTGGAGCTGGAAGAGTCATTGAGCAATCAGCTGAATTCACAATTACTATACCAGAATAATTATCTACTGAACTTGACTGCGACGGCATATATGTTGCCGCACTATTACTTGCTGTAGTAACACCCAAAACAGTAGCCCCGGAATTATGTAAAGTCGCAATAGGAGACGAGGTTCCTACACCTATTCTACCATTGGCCAATACAGTCAATCCAGATCCCACTACAGCACTATTTGATTGAATACGCCCTATGATTCCATTCATACCATTTGAGGTATTTGCTACATATAGCAATCCATTGGTAGAATTGAGGGAACTATTCGAAGCAATTATACTCAATCCTGTTCCGGTTGTCAACGAACTAGAATTAATAGACGCTAATGTTCCGGTTGTCGCTGAGTTTCCATTAATTGCAAACAAACCCGAGCCTGTATATGCTCCTGCACCTGTAATTCCTAGTGCAGTACCCGTAGTTGTTGCATCTGTGATTCCAACGCCACTACCCGTATGTGCGCCAGAAAAAGCAAAGGCTACATTACCCCCTGAGCCAAAAGCGCCCGTAGAAGAACTGGAAACCGCCAAAAGATTTCCTGTTGTATTAGTACCTGTACTGGTTATTGATAAAGCTTTTCCTCCATTCAGAGAATTAGTATTAATCTGCAATGCGGTACCAGATGTCAATCCAGTGCCATTAATCACTGCTAATGTTCCGGTTGTCGCTGAATTTGCTGTAAGATTAAACAATCCAGTACCAGTATAATTTCCTGCCGCTGAAATAATTTCCGCCGCACCTCCTGTAGTATTAGTAACAATATTCAACGCCGCACCCAATTGTGAAGCATTACTATTGGTTAAGGTAAGAAGATTGCCTCCTGTCAACGAATTGGAAGAGATCGTCGCTAACGTACCTGTAGTGGCTGAATTAGCAGTAACATTGAATAAACCTTCTGTTCCCGTATATACTCCCGAACCTGTAATACCAAATGCCGTTCCCGTTGTCTGAGAATTTGTAAATCCCAAAGTATAGACTCCCTGTGTCACTACTCTATTACCTGTAAGTGATGCACTCGTTGTATAAATATTACTAACAGGAAGGCTCGTAGCATCCATCCATGTAGGAGTTGAAGTTCCTCCCGATACGAGAATTTGCCCCGAGTTTCCTGCTGCAGAATAACCTAATACTGTTGAAGACACTCCGTAAACCAAACCTCCAGGGATAGCCACCGTTGATACGCCTGTACCTCCATTAGATACCGGCAAGATTCCAGTTACTTCCAACCCAAGATTGACAGGCGAACTGGATAGATCTCCCGTAGCATTGTTGTGGACAACTCCTGCTGTAGTCAAATTAGATAACGTAGTAATATGCTGGCTGGCATTTACGCTGACTGTACCGGATGACACTGAAAGACCTGTCCCCACGATAACTCCACCCAAACTTGTGCCGGTTGCCGGAGTAACACTCCATGTTTGAGCTACACTACCATCATAATCGGTCCCGGCCAAACCTGTCCCCGCACTTAATTTATTCGGAGCTGATGCAGTTATCGTTGCCGTACCTCCCAATGAAACATCTGTGCCGTTTATCGTCACCTTACTGTTTACCAACGAGGCATTGGGTATGTTTGCCGTTGCCAAGGTACTGCCGGTAAAAGAAAGACCCGAACCCAAAGTGATCTCCTGTGCATTAGCTACAGAGCCTGTAGGATTACCTATCAAAGAACTGGCTCCTACCTGCTGCAGTTTGGAATAGGTTACCGCATTCGAGCCTATGGTTAGCGATGGTGACAATGACGTTGTGCCTGTTGCTGTACCGGTTATATCCCCCGAAGCCGTAAAGGTGATGCTTTGATTACCGGTCAGGTACGTCGATGCATCATAACTAACAACTCCACTGGCATCCATCTTTATAATGCCGACACCGTGGCTTGTCCCCAATACACCTGTTCCACTATTGACAACAAGACCTGGTGCATTTAGTTCACTAACAGTAAGTCCCCTGAAAGATGGACTGCTTGTGGTAGCAATACTTTGCGGTAAACTCAATGTGACGGCTCCCGAGATGCCGATGATATAACCTGATCGGCGGTTCCTGTGATTGACGTCACCGGAGTAACTGCTCCCACAAGTTGTCCACTTGCATTGGTTGCCAGATAAGAGGATGAGACAGGTACATTCGCACTGTTAACCTGATTGGCATTCCAATATGGATCTGTGTTCTGTATAGTTGCTGTTGTTCCACTGGTTGACACTGCGGCTGGAGTAGTCGCGGTAACTACACCTATCTTATTATTAAACAAACTCCAATCTGTAGAGTTCAATGCACCCCGGTGGGTAGCTGTTGCATCTGGAAGATTAAAAGTATGAGTATTTCCTGTTGACTGAATATTAAAATCCGTACCTCCTGTTCCTATATTAAAGTTTGATGATACACTTGCATCAAATACCCAGTTAGTCCCATCATATTTCAAATAACCAGAAGAGAAACCGGTAGGGAAATATGGAACCTTTGTGTTATCAATACTCCATGCCTGAGCTGCACTACCATCATAATCGGTCCCGGTCAAACCTGTCCCCACACTTAATTTATTCGGAGCTGATGCGGTTATTGTGGCTGTACCCCCCAATGAAACATCAGTGCCGTTAATCGTCACCTTACTATTAACCAACGATGCGTTGGGGATATTGGCTGTTGCTATGGTGGTACCTGTAAAAGAAAGACCCGAACCCAAAGTAATCTCCTGTGCATTGGCTAAAGAGCCGGTAGGATTACCTAGTAAAGAATTGGCACCTACCTGCTGTAATTTGGAATAGGATACTGCATTCGAACCAATCGTTAATGTGGGTGACAAGGACGTCGTGCCGGTTGTGGTGCCAGTTATATCTCCCGATGACGTAAAGGTGATACTTTGATTACCGGTCAGATAATTCGGAGTCCAGTTAGCCCATCCGTTACTTGTGTATTGCAACAAATCACCACTATTTAAAGAGGTAAAAAACAACGATGTTCCTTTTAGTTTATCTACACTGCTTGCTCCCAGAGTTCCTGAAACATCTCCATTGAGAGCTAATGATGAAGTGTTTATTTCATGTATCTCTCCGCTACCAGAGCCGACTGTCAATAGGTTGTCGTTGGTAGCATCCCCGGTTTGTAATCCAATAACAGACAATGTATTGACAGATGATGTCGAGATGGACGTTGGTTTCGTCAATACGCCACCTAACTGAACATTTCCATTGGCATGAGCTAGTCCGTTGTCTGCCGAAGCAAGAACATAAACACCGGAAGGACTCGCCACTCCATTAGCAATAGATGTAAGTTCTCCGTTAACAATCGAAAGATGATTGCTCTTTATAATATCCTCACCGATAGACGACACACCATTGACCGTTGTAGTCAATTTATTATCCGTGACATTGTTTTCTACTATAGTAGAACCTGCAATTAATGCCGCCAACTCTGACGTATTAATTACTCTTACCCACTGTGATTTTGTCATATTCCAATAATACAATCCCTTAGGAGCAGTACCGGTTTCGTTAAAAATTAACATTCCGCTCACCGGAGTTCCCTCCATGGGGGTCCAGGCATTCACATCATCAAGCTGAATACGTGACAAACGCAGCCCTTTGGATACACTCTCCAACTCCAGTAAAGAAGCTGGTTTAATATCCTGAGGATTTTCGCCTATCTTGTTTTGAGCAGACAAAGGCGATATAATCGATAACAATAAAATAGACAATAAAAAAATAAATAGCTTCATAATAACACCTCCTGATTAAAAGTAATTTTGTTTATCAGAACATCCATGTTAAAAATATAATTAAAAAAAATTACCGTCTGATTCTCTCTTCACCCACCATGATATATTATTTATCGTAAGTAAAAAAGTCTTATGCAAATCCGCCTATCCTATTATATAGGAAATACCATGAAACAGATTTATTTATGAACACTTGTATTGTATACAAACAAATAATAATCAGACCATTGCATCAACCTCCCTCGCAACAAATCTGTACTAAAACAAACGTCTAATTAATGATCAAGCATAAATTTCTTTCAAAACTCAATATAAATTCCAATGTATAACTCTATCGTCAAGTCCATTTTTTCTACATAAAAAACATTCAAAATAAACAAACAGTAAAGATTAACCAGCGAACCCAAAAGAAAATAAAAGACTCAAAAAAAAAGGATATCATTTTTTAGCACACCAGAATACAACTTCAAACAACAATTAAGTTCAATGTTTACTATCTTTGCATACAATATGCTTTTCTACAATGCACCAAGGGAGATTACCCTTAAGAAATAAATAATTACAAATATAGAGCATTATCTATTAAAAAGCTCTATTTTTTTAGACCATTATCTATTGAGAAACTGTTAATACTTGTTAACACTCTAATTTCATGACAGTTAAAGATAGATTAGTCGAATTCATCCGATTAAAAAACATTCCCATATCTCAATTTGAGCGCATGTGCGGAATGTCAAATGGCTATATAAATAGCATCAGAAAGACTCTTGGAATCGAAAAATTAGATAATGTTCTAAATACATTCCCTGATTTAAATAGAAAATGGTTACTCACAGGAGAAGGTCCAATACTTCAAAAACCTCCCTTAAGAAAGATAGAAGCCATCCAATTTCAAAATTTCCAAACGCCAGAATTTTCAGATAACAACAAGCTATTAGAGAAAATCAACGAGCTTCAGGAAGAGATTGCCACACTAAAGAACGAACGATCTGTATTAATATCGACCAATGCTCGCCTTTCAAAAATGCTTGAAAACTCAATAAACAAGATTTTCAGCCTAATGCCTAATACAGAAACAGGCTCTTAATCATTTTAGACTTAATGATTTTATCTGAAAAAAGTTGCGAAGTGCAGCTTTTGCCAACAACTTACACTAAAAATTGTGACAATAGACTGATTTTGTTGGGAGATAGAGAATACAGTTTGTGATCATCAGTGAATGATGGAAATTATAATGTGATATATTTCAGTAACTATCGAAAATATCGCCTAAATTTACGAGACAAACATAAACCACAGGCGTTATGTTTAAAGACAAAAATAGTAATCGTAAACTGAAATTTGCTTTTAATACGACGATACTTTAACTGGTCCTTTATTATTCGCATTTGCCTCCCGATTAATCACGAAAGGGCATGATGTCTGGATAATAACTTCTCGTGTATGTTATGAAAGCTATGTTGAAAATTGTCTATCGATAGGTCTGAAGCCTTTGTCGGAGACAACCAGAAATCAAGACCTTCAGGAGATGTTGCAGCGACTAGGCGTGCAGAATAAAGTCTTGTATACAGATGGACATTCAAAGGCTGAAGTTTTTAATCAATATGGATTTGATTTGCTGTTTGATGATAAAGCGGAGCTTCAGTGTAATCCAATTTGTGATGGGGGTGGATTAGCTGTAAATATTTGAAAGATAGACTTATTTCCGTTTTGTGCTTAGAATTAAATCGACAAAACGTCGTCAATTATTCAAAAACAAAAACCACAATCATTTGATATTGAAATAATTGTCGTTTTTCAAAAGCAGTACCACCGGAAGATCAAAAAAAACACTAAACTACTTGAATTAAAATCTATTCACTATTGACCGTCAGATCAAATCGGAACTACTTCAATTCAACACTTTATTCATTATTATTTATTTTTACAAATGCATTATTTGTACCGTATATGTACCATAAAATTATAACTAATTGATTATCTATTACAGTTACATTTTGCATTGAAGTAACCTCCCCAAAACAAAATTTATCAACCGTTGTAATCAGGCAAGACTACAACGGTTTTTCTTTACTATTCATTGAAGCACCCCATCTCATTGACTACTCCACAAAAATACCCCTCCCTACCTTCATCAAAAACGAGGCTATTTATCTCTCGTTTTACCTCTCTTCCAAGGATATATTATAGTACTTTAAAAACAGACTTTAGTATCAATCCCGATAATAATGACTAACTTTGAAAATATCACACTTAATACTATTCCACTATGTCAAAAGAAAAAGAAGGCAAAGAAAAGTCGGTAAAAAAGGTTGCGCTAAAAACGCTGAAAGAAAAAAGAGCTGACAAGACAGCCAAGCGCAAAGAAAAAAATAAAAGCAGCATAGAATAGCCTCCGAATAAGGCTTTCATTTCGCATCCTTCCATCACTACCATTACATCCCGACTCTCTTCCCTGAGAAAGATATTACATACTCAAAGAAGGGATGAGAATTACCCGGAGAGCACAATTTCCTCTGTACTCCCGCAGGCATGATACTATTTTGCCTGTACCATCCATTCCAAAGGCAACCGTTTGCTTCGTTAAGAATACAACCCATGAAATAGGGTTATAAAAGCTTCGCGTGCATTTGGCTACGAAAATATTCGTATCAGCCATTCATCAAAAGCACTTGAAAAACACGCAATTCACATCACATATTAATGTTTCCATCCGATGATTAAAGTAAAAAAAGAGGGTATCCTGCTGCAAAAAACGCACTACGAATTTGAAAATGAAGGAGTCCTCAACCCGGCTGTAATACGCCAGGGCGATAGTGTATACCTTTTATACCGGGCCGTAAGGAAAGGCAATCACTCAACCATCGGCTATTGCCGGTTGGATGGTCCCTTAACCATTGCCGAACGATGGAATAAGCCTTTTATCGCTCCTGAGTTCGATTATGAAACGCAAGGTGTGGAAGATGCCCGAATAGTGCAGTTAGAGGATGAATACTACCTCACCTATACCGGATATGACGGCACTAACGCCCGAGGAGCATTGGCTACCGGCAAAGATTTCATGCATCTGGAAAAACAGGGGCTTATTGTTCCTCCGGTTTCGTATGCCGAATTTGTGGCACTGGCTGAGTCTGGAGGCAAAGTACCTCCGGATTATTATCACAATCATAAATTTTACTATCAGGAGAATGACCCGGAACGAAAAATTATGTTGTGGGACAAAGATGTTATTTTCTTTCCACGACGAATTCATGGCAAACTGGTATTTCTCCACCGGATTCGACCCGGCATTCAAATCGTTTCCGTAGACCATCTGCAAGAACTCACCCCGGAGTTCTGGAAAAATTATTTTTTGAATCTGCACAATCATATTATACTCGACCCGATCTATCCTCACGAATCGAGTTATATCGGAGGAGGATGCCCTCCTATTGAAACCGAGCAGGGATGGCTGGTCATTTATCATGGCGTGGAAGAGGTCGAACATGGACTGGTTTATTCCGCATGTGCGACGCTGCTGGATTTAAACGATCCGTCGAAAGAGCTGGCACGCCTCCCGTATGCATTGTTTGCACCCGAATATAGTTGGGAAACAGACGGAGAAGTGAACAATGTGGTATTTCCTACCGGCACAGCAGTATTTGGCACCACCCTGTTTATCTATTACGGAGCCGCCGACACACGCATTGCCTGTGCCTCCGTCAGCTTGCCTGAACTGATGTCGGAATTATTAAGTTACACAACCAAAGAGTGAAACATCGATACAGAAACGCCGTTGCTGACACAAACAACAGATTTCTTATCTGAAATTTAATCACTCTCATTTAAAAATATTATCGTATGAAAAATAGAAGTATATCTCAACTAATCGAAAGTGGATTTAGTCCACAGCCAACTATTTTGGAAGTAAGCCACCCATTCTATCGCAAGATAACACCGGAAAATACGCAACATCAGCCTGCAACAGAAAAAGCGAATTCGCTGCCTGAAATTTTATGCATCACTTCCTATCCGCCAAGAGAGTGTGGCATCGCAACCTACTCACAGGATCTGATCAAGGCAATGAATAATAAATTCAGTAATTCTTTCACGATCAAAGTCTGTGCTTTAGAATCAGGCTCCACACACTATCTTTATCCGAAGGAGGTTAAATACACGCTCGATACTTCGCGGGCAACCGGATATAAAACCCTCTGTCAAGACATTAATCTGGATCCGGATATTAAAATTGTTTTGATTCAACATGAGTTCGGTTTTTTTAGAAAACACGAGAAAGCTTTTTTGCAATTACTCTCCGGCATAAACAAACCCATCGCAATCGTCTTTCATACGGTGCTGCCTCACCCTGACGAAGAACTAAAAAATAAAATACGGGAAATAACTGCCGCGTGCCAATCCGTGATTGTAATGACCCACATTTCCGAAGGCATACTCGCGAACGACTATGATGTGCCCAAACAAAAAATCGCAGTGATTCCCCATGGCACACACCTTGTGTCGCATGTGAACGAAAATAACCTAAAGCTGAAATACAACCTGACCAACCGGAAGGTGCTGACTACCTTCGGACTGCTCAGTTCCGGCAAAAGCATCGAAACAACATTGGAAGCGCTACCTTCCATCGTAGATGAATGCCCCGAAGTAGTCTTTCTGATTATTGGCAAAACGCATCCCGAAGTGGTAAAAACGGAAGGAGAAACCTACCGTAAAAGTCTTGAAGCAAAAGTAAAGAGATACGGACTTGAGAAGCACGTTATCTTTATCAACAAATACTTAGCACTACCCGATTTGTTGGAATACCTGCAATTGACCGACATCTATCTTTTCACCACCAATGATCCCAATCAGGCAGTAAGCGGTACCTTCGTGTATGCCATGAGCTGCGCTTGTCCCATTATTTCCACGCCTATTCCCCACGCCAAGGAGGTACTGACAAAAGACACCGGCATCATTTTCGATTTTAAAAATTCCGCCGAACTGGCACATGCTGTAGTACGGCTATTCAAGAACGAACCGCTGAGAAAAAGTATGAGTTCAAACACCCTTCAAACAATTGTTTCAACGGCTTGGGAGAACTCGGCCGTATCTCATGCCATGTTGTTCGGACAGATAGGCGAAGGTGTTATTAAATTAAAATACAACCGGCCGTCAATTAATCTCAATCACATGAAACAGATGACTACGCCGATCGGAATCATTCAGTTTGCAAAAAACAACCAACCCGACATTTCAACGGGTTACACACTGGATGATAACGCCCGCGCACTGGTAGCCATCTGCATGTATCTTCAGTTGACCTGCTACGAAAAGAGCATCCACACCATCCGGCGATACTTTCGTTTTATCAAAAATTGCCTGCAAGCGGATGGCTTGTTTTTGAACTATATGGACAAAAACATGCGTTTTACGGATCAGAACACTTCTACGAACTTAGATGACTCCAATGGCAGAGCCATCTGGGCACTCGGTTATATGTTGTCGATACCCGACCTGCTGCCGGCAGAACTCATCAAAGAGGCAGAAGCTGTTTTCGATAAAGCAGTACAACACTTTGAATCCGTCCGGTCTCCACGTGCCATGGCTTTTGCCATCAAAGGAATTTACTACCACCATACCGGAACAAAGTCTACCAAGCATGTGGAATTGCTAACGATACTTGCTGACCGGTTGGCTGCCATGTACAAATACGAAAAAGATGACAATTGGAATTGGTATGAAAGCTATCTGACCTATGCAAATAGCATTTTACCGGAAGCCATGTTGTGTGCCTGGCACGTAACCGGGCAATCCGAATACAAAGACATTGCCAGCACCTCATTCGATTTTCTGTTATCGCAGATATTCAACGACAACGGCATAGAAGTCATTTCCAACAAACATTGGCTCCACAAAGGAGAAAAGCCAGGACATTTCGGCGAGCAGCCCATCGATGTGGCCTACACAATTCTGGCGCTTGAAAAATTCTACAACACATTCAATTTGGAGTGCTACCGCGAAAAAATGGGAATCGCTTTCAATTGGTTTTTAGGCAAAAACCGTCTACGCCAAATCATTTACAATCCTTGCACAGGCGGATGCTACGATGGTTTGGAAGAGACTCATGTCAATCTCAATCAGGGAGCCGAATCCACTGTGAGTTACCTACTGGCACGACTGACCATGGAAAAATACAGTCAAGCCTGAATTTTCAAAGAACATTCTACTGAAACTTAACGCCGACCGCTGCAATCTGAAAAATTACAGCGGTTTTTCAGATTCTTCCTCTTTGTTCGAAGCTCAATTCAATTTTCCGATTCCGACAAAAATAATGGATATTGCAGCATTGCTGATTAATCCGACATTCGCCCAAAGTTAAAAGCCAAGCTATATTATTCATTTTTTGACCATTACACCCACTTCGCATTTTTTATTCCATTAACAGTATCTATTACGCCCAAACAGCACGATTGTAATTGATTGATTTTCAATCAATGTTATATTTTACATCTAAAAACGGGCCCCCGTTTCCAGCAATTCAGATATAAACATTTGTAAAATAGACAGAAAGCAAAATATTATGCTTACCTTTGTGCTCTGAACAATAGAGTTTATATTGATTCTTTCACAGCAATGCTTTGTTCCGTTGCCCATGCACGGATCTTCTCATCGTCAAATCGACCCATATTCACTTTTTTGTTAGCATGCTCTCATTGCAAAAGCATATCTTGCTGTTACCGCGACACACGCTATGCCATCGGGAACAAACCATTTTGGGGATAATCTACACGTCAACGCATACCTTTCACCCTGACGCAACACGCTTACCCCCTACTTTTAAACTAAAAACGACTAAAACTCAGTCAACCAATTCATGACATTTAAAGAACTTAATATTTCGGAGCCGATATTGAAGGCTCTGGCAAACAAAAATTACGAAACCCCTACACCTATTCAGGAACAAGCAATACCTGTAGCCCTGAGCGGTCGCGATCTTTTGGGTCTGGCTCAAACCGGCACAGGAAAAACAGCCGCCTTTGCAATTCCCATTATTCAACAATTGAGCCTGTCTCAAAATAAGAACCGTAAACGCGAAATAGCAGCCCTGATTATTACTCCCACACGGGAACTGGCAATACAGATCGATGAATGTTTCACCGACTACGCCAAACATACCGGACTGCGCAACACTGTAATTTTCGGAGGTGTCAGCCAACGGCCTCAGGTAGACCAGTTAAAAAACGGAACCGACATACTGATCGCCACTCCGGGCAGACTGCTCGATCTGATTAGTCAAAAACTTATCACGCTCGAACACATCCGTCATTTCGTACTTGACGAAGCCGACCGGATGCTCGACATGGGTTTCATTCACGACATCAAACGGCTGTTGCCGCTGTTGCCAAAACAACGGCAGACACTGTTTTTTTCGGCAACCATGCCGGTTGCCATCGATCAGCTATCGAAAACCATCCTGTATAAGCCAGTTAAAGTAGAAGTAGCTCCGGTATCTTCAGTTGTAGATACCATCGAACAACATCTCTACTTTGTGGAAAAGCCGCAAAAAAGCGACTTGCTCGTTTCGTTGTTAGCAAAAGAGCAGCACAAATCGGTGCTTATTTTTTCACGAACCAAACACGGAGCTGATAAAATTGCACGAATACTGATAAAAAAAGGTGTGGGATGCGAGGCGATACATGGCAACAAATCGCAGGGAGCAAGACAACGGGCATTGACTAATTTCAAGTCGGGCACCACCAAAGTGATTGTAGCCACTGACATTGCCGCTCGAGGAATCGACATCGCCAATCTGGAACTGGTAATCAATTACGATCTTCCGGATGTAGCGGAAACCTATGTACACCGCATCGGACGTACCGGACGTGCCGGAAAACACGGCACCGCTCTCACATTTTGTGCTTCCGAAGAACGTGTCATGCTCAAAGACATTCAGAAGCTGACCGGAAAAGTACTGAGACCCGTAGCCACAAGCGCATAAAGAAAAAGAGAGCAAATCGAAATATTAATATCTAAAATCATTTCTGTGAACAAAAAAGAATTAGAAAAGAAGAAAGATCAGAAAAAAAAAGAAAAGCTGAAACGCAAAGAGGAGCGCAAAGCCAGTGGTGGTAGTAAATCTTTTGAAGATATGATTGCCTATGTAGACGAAAACGGTATGATTACCAGCACTCCGCCCGATCCGACCCGAAAAAAAGAGGTAGATCTGGAGACTATTGCTGTTTCCTCTCCCAAGCAGGAAGAGATAGAGAAGGAACCGATGAAAGGTCGCGTAGAACACTTCAATGTCGACAAAGGGTATGGATTCATTAAAGACATGGGAAGTGTCAACAAATACTTCTTCCACATCAGCAATGCTCCCGAGAACATACAAGAGGGCAATATTGTCACCTTTGAGTTGGAGAAGGGTCAACGAGGAATGAATGCCGTACGCATCGAGCATGCACAATAAAGCATTTACCTACCAGACCGTAAAAAGAATCATGGCATAATCACAGAAAGTGAAGCATATACAATTCTGGAGAATCTAAAATTTCCTATCTTTACAACCCGGAGAAAGCAAATCTGCTTTTTCCGGGTGGAGAGATAAAAGACAGCGAGTTTTAATCGAATAATCCGAACTGTATCATGTTGCCCGATTCCTACACATTTCCTTCGCGAAAGGCGGAAATTGCCAATAGCGCCACACATGCGCTGGGTATCATTTTTAGCATTTGTGCTATTTTTCTGTTATTCCGAAATACGACATCTCTTCCGGATGCCCGTTTCAGCCTATTGATTTTTGCCTGTTGCATGTTTGAAATGTATAGCATGTCAACAATCTATCATTGGGTACAGTCGGTCAAACTGAAAACAACATTACGGCTATTCGATCACATCTCCATCTACTTTCTGATAGCCGGAACGTACACCCCTTTTATTTTATTATGCCTGCAAGGCGCCCTGAAATATTGGTTTCTGGCAATTATCTGGGGCATTGTACTTTTTGGCATCGTATATAAAATGGTCTGGTGGAAAAAATACCCCAAACTATCGCTCTACATCTATCTGGCGATGGGGTGGCTGATTGTTTTTTTCATCAAACCGGTATATGCAGCATTACCTGCCGACGGTTTTATCTGGCTTATTGCCGGAGGATTATCATACAGCATTGGCACAATATTCTATGCCAACCGCAAGCCGTTATACAATCATGCCATTTGGCATCTGTTCGTACTCGGCGGTAGCGCGTGCCACTTTATGGCCATTTTGTCCATCTGAGACCCAGAAATACGACGAAACAAAGCTTTCCAACACATTATTTACCGTAAAGAACGCATCAAAAAACGCAAATAGAAGGTGTTTTGAGGGTTAAATCTAAAAAAAATGCCCCACTCATCAAATATTTTTCGCTATTGAGTGACAATTCAATGGATTATGCGTATCTTTGTACCATCATTGAACAACAAGTCCGGGTTTATTCGCTATTCAATCCACTTCATTTTTAGATTAGGATTATCAAATAGAGTTTTTTTCTCTGCCTTTCTTTTCAATAACAAACTATTTTTTTATTTAATCCTAATTTCAAAATGAACATTTTTGTAGCAAGATTAAGCTTTAACGTAAACGACGACGAGCTTAGAGACCTTTTCACTGAATTTGGCGAAGTAACTTCTGCCACTGTTATTACCGACAAAATGACCGGACGCTCAAAAGGATTCGGCTTTGTAGAAATGCCCGACGATGATGCAGCTAAACAAGCCATCAACAAATTAAACGAAAGCGAAGTAGACGGTCGCACTATTGCAGTTTCCGAAGCTCGTCCACGCGAAGAACGTCCTTATGGCGAACGCCGTCAGGGTGGTGGTGGTGGTTTCGGTGGCGGTAACCGCGGAGGAGGTTACGGTGATCGTTCCAGAAGATATTAATTAGAAGATACCTTTATTAAAAATGCCTTTATCATTACGATAAAGGCATTTTTTTATTGCCAAACTTACCAGACTACAACACTTCCGCCTCCCACTTTAAGCGTAAATATGTACTTTTGTACTCGTTTTCATATACACCTATCTTATTACTACCAAAAAATGAAGAGACTGATTTCTATTTTCTCTCTGCTGATATGCATGTCTGCAACATCAGCATTTGCTCAGAAAAGAGCCTTTACCATCGCCGATTTGTACAGCATAAAAGGAGTCGAAAGCCCTGTCACCTCACCCGATGGCAATCACATTGCATTTACCGAGCGAAGTTACGATCTGAACAAGGGAAAGACCTTCACTAATATATACTTTACCCACAACGACGGGAGCAACAAATCGGCAATAACCTCCGACCAACAAAGCAGTACCCCCATCTGGAGTAACGACAGCAAAGCAATTTATTACGTTTCTTCTCAAAGCGGCACTCCGCAAGTTTATCGCTATACCTTTGCCAACGAAAAAGCAGAAAAGCTAACCGATTTTTCAATGGGTGTAGACGGCCCGGTACTTTCGCCCGACAACCGTCTGATCGCATTTGCCGCCGAAGTATATCCCGAGTGTGGTGCCGACAGCAAGGCTAACGCCATTGCCGATTCGCTCGCCACGCATGGCCCGACTCAAGCCTATCTGGCCGACCACCTACTGTTTCGTCACTGGACCGATTATGCTGCCGAAAAGTGCTCGCACATTATCGTTTACAACATTACCAAACAAACCTATACCGATGTAACTCCTGGAAATCACGCATCACCGGTATTTATGCTCGGTGGTGGTATCGGATTCAATTTTTCGCCCGACAGCAAAGAGTTGTGTTACGCCTCGAACCATTCCGGCCATCCGGAAGCATCTACCAATGCCGATTTGTTTTTGGTTCCCGTAACAGGAGGCCAACCAATCAATATTACAAAATCGAATGCTGCCTGGGACGGCTCACCGGTCTATTCCCCCGACGGGAAATACATTGCTTACCGCAAGCAACTCGTCCCCGGCCACGAATCGGATCGCTTCCGTCTCGCTCTTTATAACCGGATAACCGGTAGTTCGGAGATCATCACCGATGCTTTCGACAACTGGGTGAACGACTTCAAATGGGAGACCGACTCCAAATCGATCTACTTCTCGGGCGACGTGCAGGGTAATCAACCGATTTACAAAATTGATATTACCACAAAAAAGATTACACCGGTAAGCGGCGAAAAAGCCACTTTCGCATTCGACCTCGACAACAAAGGAAATATTTACTACACCGCAAGTTCTACCGGAAAACCGGTGGCGCTCTACCGTCAAAGTCTCACCAAAGGCAAAACATCACAGATCACCTTTCTGAACGAAGAGATTGAAAACACGGTGGATATCCGTCCATCCGACACTCTGTGGGTAGCCGGTGCCGACGGCCACAAAGTGGAAGTATTCATCGTGAAACCGCACAACTTCGACCCGAATAAGAAATATCCACTCATTCTCAACGTGCATGGCGGACCGCAAAGCCAGTGGATGAACTCCTTCCGCGGCGACTGGCAGGTGTATCCCGGTGCCGGTTACGTGGTAGCCTACCCCAACCCGCACGGATCGACCGGCTACGGACAGGAATACACCACCTCCATCTCGGGCGACTGGGGAGGCAAACCGTTTGTCGACCTGATGAAGGTGACCGACGCATTAGCCAATCTGTCGTATGTCGACTCTACCCGTATGGGTGCCATGGGATGGTCGTACGGCGGTTACATGATGAACTGGTTTCAGGCACAAACCAAACGGTTCAAATGTCTGGCTTCGATGATGGGATTGTTCGATCTGGAATCGATGTGGGGCACAACCGAAGAAGTTTGGTTCCCGAATTTCGACCTGAAGGGCCAACCCTGGAACTCCGAATTGTACAAAAAATGGTCGCCTTCGGAATATGTAAAAAACTTTACCACTCCAACCCTCATCATTACCGGACAACGCGATTTCAGGGTATCGTATAACCAGAGTCTGCAATATTTCACCACCCTGCAAACGCTGAATATCCCGTCGCGCCTCATCATCCTGAAAAACGACGGACACTGGCCCAGCACGGTAAAATCGATGCCGCTCTACTACGACGCGCACCTCGACTGGTTCCACAAATACCTGGGAGGTGACCCGGCACCCTATGACGTGGAGAAACTGGTGAAAAATCAGGTATTCAACGTGAAATAAATTGATTTCACAATCAAATTTATTGTAGAGATGCACAGCCGCGCATCTCTACAATTTATACTTATGCAAATGAACGCACCTCAGTCCGTCAACAAAACTCTCTGGTACGACAACCTGCGGGTGATTGCCACCATCGGAGTAATCGGCATCCACGTGTCGTCCGATTACCAACCCGCCAGCGGCACCATTTCCGATTATAATTTCTGGATCGGCAATATCTTCGACAGTCTGTCGCGCTTCAGTGTGCCGGTCTTCGTCATGCTGTCGGGCGCGTTGCTGTTAGCCAAGGAGTACCCCATCGGCGTTTTCCTCAAAAAAAGAGTGATGCGATTGGTGATTCCCTTTCTCTTCTGGAGTTGCATCTACATTGCCAAATCGCTATGGGACATGCACGACGAAGGCGCACTGCTAACACCCTACACCATTGCCCGGGAGATTTTCGTGCAATTCCGCGACGGCAGTTCGCTCCACTTTTGGTACATCTACATGATTGTGGGTGTCTATCTCTTCATTCCCATCATCGGGAAATGGGTACGCAACAGCACGGAGAGAGAGCAACTCTATTTTCTGGGCATCTGGGCATTCACTATCGTATTCGGACAACCGATACTCGAAAAGCTGAAACCTGATATCGAACTGAGTTATTTCAGCGGTTTTCTGGGTTATTTGGTATTGGGATATTACCTGAACAAGAAAGCATTCAAAAGCCGGAAGCAACAAAACAGAGTAGCGCTTGGTCTGCTGTTTGCAGGGTTGTTGTCGACCATTGCCGGCACCTACCTTATTCTGCGGTTCAAACACGAATACACCTCCACCTTTTACGAATGCCTTTCGCCCAATATTTTGCTCTACTCCATGGGAATGTTTCTGCTGCTGAAAGACAAAGATACCCATTGCCGTCCACTGGTAAAAGTACGCGACTTTATCTGCCGCTACAGCTACGGCATCTTTCTGGTGCACGTACTCATCTTTTTCCAGCTTGGCGACTACGGCATCAACTGGCAACTCATCGATCCGATCATCGGCATACCGGTTACCATCCTGGTCTGCCTCATTATCTCGTCGGCCATTATCTTCGTTGTAAACAAACTGCCTTACGGCAAATATATTTCGGGCTAAATGCAGATCATTCTTTCCCCTTCCAAAACAATTGACTTTCGCACCCCGGCTCCCCCATTCGAAACAACAGAGCCTCTTTTCGCATCGACGGCCAACCGGTTGATGGCAGAACTACGCCACTTCACGGCCGAAGAGATTGCACTACGCGAAGAGGTCAGCCTGAAAATAGCCCTTGCCTCGCAAGAGTATGCGCACTCGTTTTCCACCACGCCGGGTTGTGGCAAACCGGCTCTGTTTGCGTACACCGGCAATGTATACGACAAACTCCATCCTGCTACTTTCGGTAAAAATGAGGTAAAGTATGCGCAGGAACACCTCCGCATTTTTTCCGCGCTCTACGGTTTGCTTCGACCGTTAGACCTTATTCAGGCCTACCGCCTCGATATGAATTCAAACCTAATAGAGGGTCTTTACGATATATGGCGCAAACCGGTAACCGAAGCTGTGGTTAAAGCGGTGCGAGCCGACGACAACGTACTGATCAATTTAGCTTCGGCCGAATACTTCAAACTACTTGACGTAAAAAAATTGCCTGCCGGATGCCGCATCATTACACCGGTATTCAAGGAGGAACACAATGGGCAGTATCGCGTTAAAGGCCTTTATGCCAAACAAGCGCGTGGATGGATGACCCGTTTTATTATCGAGAACCAGATAAACAACCCCGAATATCTACAGGGATTCTCGGATGAAGGATACTACTTCTGTCCCGAAATATCGAAAAAAGACGAATGGGTCTTTATCCGCTAAGAACCGCATACAAAAAAGGCGCTCCACATGGAAGCGCCTTCACTACTCAAAAAATCTATTTCAATCTATTTATTAATAAATTCTCTCTCCGAGAGCAATTTTCAATTTCAAAAGACTTACGGTGTAGTCTACTCGTGCCTTCATTACCGCCAGATGGCTTTCGGCCAACGATGTAGAGCTATCAAGCAAATCGAGATTAGTAATGGTGCCGGACTTAAAGCTGGTTTCGGCCAATTGATATGCTTGCTGTGCCTGCTGCAATTGCAATTCCGACTGAGCGATTTTCTTCAGCGAAGCAGCCACATTAGCGCGACACTCAACCACCTCGTTCACAATATTTCTACGCGTCAGTTCTGTATCCTGGCTCACTGATTTCTGATCGGTTTGCACCTGCTGGCGGTTATACTTAGCCCGGTTTGCATCAAACAAGGGTACTTTGAAACTCACTCCGATGGTGTAGTTTGCTCTCAGGTCGCCCAATTCGGGAATATATCCGTTCTTGTAGCCACCCGTAGCGAACAAGTTCAGTACAGGGTTGTTTTGCACATTCACCATTTTCAAACGGGTATCTGTCATCAGGCTTTTTTGCCGGGCAATTTTAAGTTCATCCCGCTGCTCCAGTGCTTTGTTGCTCAACACACCGGCCTCCTCCACTATTTCTGGAGCGTGAATATTCTCTTTCAACATCAATACCGACTGCTGTGGCCGACCCAGAAACGAGTTAAGCTGGCTTTGTTGCACCTGAAGATTGGTCAACAAATCGGTTTTCTGATTTTCGATATTCGAAATACGCACTTTGGTTGTTAATATTTCGTACTGCGTAGCCGAGCCTGAAGCCGCCTTTTTCTCCACAAAATAAAGATGTTCGTTCAGGTTTGTCAGCTCTTCGTCTTTAATACGAATGGCCTCCTGTAAAAAAACAATCGAATAGTAGTTTCCGACCAACGTTTGAGAAAGCCGCTGTTTCAACTGTTCGACAGACATTTGCGACAATACCTTCGACTGGTTTTCGAGCGTAACGCTCTTATCTGTTTTGCCGAAATCGTAGATTTGCTGATTTACATTCACGGTTGCCGAATAATTATCGGCCGGATACATCTGAAAAGATCCCACACCGGGCAACGTAAATTTCGATGTCGGGCCGACATGCGAATAGTTGGACGAAAGATCGATATTCGGATAGTATGCCGACTTGGCCAAACCTATTTTAGCATTGGCAGTTTCGATATCCAATTCTGCCTTTTTCACAGAGGGATAGGTTTCAATCACTTTGTTGATAACCGTTGCCAGCCCCAGCGAATCGCTGCCTGCAACCGGATTGCCGGATTGAGCCTGTAACATGACCGGCAAAGCCATCGACAGCGAGAATATATAAAAAGATAAACGTTTCATTTTATTTGTTTTACATCGATAAATATCAATATACATATTAATGAACCACTTCCCGTTTTTTTGTGCGGGATAAGATAACGGGAATAAAGCCAAGTATAGTGACAAATGCCGCCACTAAAAAGTCATCGTCGACCCCCTGAATAAAAGCCTGGGCATTGACATGCTGCAGAATCACACTTTGACTTTGATTCAACGCCGTAGACAATGAACTACCAGCGTGTTGCTGAATATAGTAAGCCATATTTTGTGTCGTATTCTGTAACGCTTGCGACCCCGATACGATAGCCTGCCCATACACCTGTCCATGGAAATTGGTACGCGACGTAAGCAACGTTGTAAGAATGGCTACCCCAAGGCTACCCCCGATCTGACGAACCGTGTTCATTATACTCGAAGCCTGCCCCATGTGTTCGCGCGAAATCGTTAACAATGCCATGGAGCTTAGGGGGGTAAAAATCAGTCCCATCCCAAATCCGCGAATATATAACGACAGCATAACAAACGAATGCTCCGACATAAACGACAGATTGTAGTTGAATATAAAACTGATAAACAACAGGATAATACCCACAAAAAGTGGAATCTTGGGATTGGTTTTATCGGAAAACAAGCCCACCAGAGGCGACAGTATGCCCTGAATTATACCCACTGGAAGAAATACCGCGCCCGACTGCAATGCTGTGTATCCCATCGAATTTTGAAGATACAACGGCAATAAAAAGGTACTTCCAAACATTCCCAGCCCGAAAATCATCATAAACAGATTGGCCATACCGAAGTTTCGATCCTTCAGCAATCGCAGCTCGATTAATGGATAATCACAGGTCAATTCGCGGGTAATAAAAACAGCCAAACTGATAGCCGATATGGCAAAGCAAGCCAGTATATGGGGCGCTCCCCACCCTTCCGAATTGCTGGCCGAGTTACCTTCGGTCAACGCGTACAACAATACCGGTAAGAAAATAACCACAGAGACAAATCCCACAAAATCGAATTTGCGTGCATTCGGATGAATAAACTCCCGCTGAATCACAATGGTGCAAAAAAGAGCTACAATACCAACCGGTACATTTACATCGAAAATAAGTTGCCAACTGAAGTTGTCCACCAAATATCCCCCGAGTAACGGGCCAAACGATACCGAAGCGGCGGCGGCAATCGACCAAAATCCGAGCGCAAGACCTCTTTGTCGCGGAGGAAACTCACGGGTAATAATGGCCATACCCAGCGGTTGTACAGCACCAGCTCCCAAACCCTGAATAATCCGGGCAATAATCAGCGAAGTCTCGTCGGTTGCCAAACCGCAAAAAAGCGATCCTGCCGTAAAGAAAAACAGTCCCCAAAAGTAGACTTTCTTATACCCGAACTTATCGGCCAACCATCCTGCCGTAGGCAACATGGCCGCCATAGCCAACATGTAGGCCGTAACCACCCATTGAATGGTATCGAGGCCAACGCCAAATGACGACATTATCTTAGGCAGTCCAACGTTTACAATGGTGGCATCGAGCACCGCCATAAAGGTTCCCAACATGATGTTGGCCAGCACAAACCATTTGTACCGATTGTGCTGGGGATGAAAAAGGGAATCTCTACTACGCAACTTCCGGCGAATCCGGTGCGAAGCTGATACTCTTCTCATGATTTCTTGATAATTTTAACTACAGTCGACATTCCCGTTCTCAGGTTGAACGAAGAGACACTACGCCCGTCTTCGGTTGCATCGATAGAAATTTTCAAAGGCACACGTTGAGTCACTTTGGTAAAATTACCCGACGCATTGTTGGGTGGAATAAGCGAAAATTGCGATGCAGTAGTCGACCCGATAGTAAATATTTTACCGGTAAACGTAACTCCAGGATAAGTATCGATGGTAAACCTGGCAGACTGCCCCAAATGCAATGTTTCCATTTTGTTCTCTTCCAGATAGACCAAAATCCAGAATTTTTTATTGTTATTCACCGTATAAATCGATTGTCCCGGTTGAGCAATATCGCCCGGCAATAACCACTGCTTGGCAATAACGCCATCGATAGGCGCATACAACTTTGTGTTATTCAACTGCGTAGAAACAACCCCAATCTGAGCATCTGCAGCCACAATAGCCGCATCGGCCGTTTTAATTTGCGATTTCGACACCAGTAACTGTGCGCGGGCAGCCTCGTATTGCGCCTGTGCCGTTTCTACAGCTTTCTTGCTATGATCGTATTGCTCTTTCGTAACAACGCCTCCGTTGTACTGTTTCTTTGACCGGTCAAAATCATCCTGTGCTTTTTCGAGTGCAATTTGCAGGACTTTGATGTTTTTTTCATCATACTGAAATTTCGCTTCGGTCTGCGCCTTGTTGGCTTCGGTCTGGCTCTTACCGGCAATCATCTGCTTTTTCTGAGCCAGCAGGTCAACACTATCCAACTCGGCCAACAGTTGTCCCTGCTTAACCGAATCACCTTCCTGAACATACAAATGTGAAATACGTCCCATTATTTTCGAACTGACCGAAATATTATCGGATGCCACATACGCATCATCCGTTTTCAGATAGCTCGCATAATCGGCATACCACAACGCCCCTCCAACTACAACTGCTATTACTACAACAGCAAGAGGCACATACACTTTCCAATCTTTTTTTACCTTACTCATGTCTCTCAAATTATTACGCAAGCTCCATCGCGGCTTGCAAGTTATACATCCATCTCTTTTTTACACTCACCTGACGAACAGCAGTTCTGAATCATCGTTTTACCGACCTCAGTCAATATCTCATTGATATACTGAGCACTTTCGTTCAATTTGTGCAATTTCTCTTTATCGACCAATAACAAACTGGCACGCAGCGACTCGGTCATTATCTGTTTGATTTCCAGAAACCGCTCTTTTCCTTTTTCCGTCAACTGAATATAAATAATTCGTCGGTCATGCTCATCGTTCAATCGCTCGACCATCTCTTCGGCAATCAGTCTGTCCACTAAAGCCGTCACATGCGGTTTTGGAACCGACAGGTGATGTCCAATGCCGGTCATCGTCAGTTTGCCATGATGCCATAATGCACCCAACGTTTGTAATGTTTGTGGGGTCAAATTTGTTTTAGCACGAACACCTTTAATAAAGATTCGTCCTAAAATAGGAACAACGTGAGACAAATTTTCGGAGATCGATTTTATTTCCTGATCCAGATCATCCATGCTATTTCATTGTTATAATTATTACGCTCAATTAATGGTTACAAAATTATAACCATTATCATTATAAAACAATTAATCCGATATTATTTTTGCAAAATAATTACAATAAACTAACAACAAACAAATTAAGAACCAACCAAACAGGGTAAACCCGCGCCATTTATATACAAAAATGCCCTTCAAAGTCAACTTTGAAGGGCATAATCAGAAAAAAAATTCTTATTTTATCAACAGAAAGAGAAAACCGGCATCTTAGTACTCTGTTTTATCCGGTTTGTTAGCCCAGGCTTCAAAAGCAACCAAGGCCTCCTCTCGTAGAATCGTATTCATTGGCAAATTGCGCATCTGCGGACTCAGTTTCAGTTCCTCGTAAATAAACGAATCATCAAATCCGATATTTTGAGCATCGGTTTTGGTATTGGCATAAAACAACTTATCGAAATGAGCCCAGTAGATAGCACCCAAACACATCGGGCAAGGCTCACACGAACTGTAAATGGTACACCCCGACAAATCGTATGTATTCAGTTTTCGGGCAGCCTCTCTGATCGCACTAATTTCGGCATGAGCTGTCGGATCGTTGTGCTGAGTCACACTGTTAGACCCTGTAGCCACCACTTCTCCGTTTTTCACCACTACAGCCCCAAAAGGACCGCCTCCACTCTCAACACTCTCAAGCGATAGCCGAATGGCCAACCGCATAAATTCCATATCATCACTCATGCTCAAATTTATTTCCTATCAAATGCTGCTACCGTCATACAATAACCTGAAGCTATCCTATGATAATGAATAAAACCGTCGCAACATCCAAAAGCCTTTTACAATTCATCAATATCTTTCAACCACAAAGAAGCAACGGCATCGCTGGGCATCCGCCAATCTCCGCGAGGCGACAGGTTGATAGAACCCACCTTGGGGCCGTCGGGCAAACAGGAACGCTTAAATTGTTGTCCGAAAAAGCGACGGATAAATATTTTCAACCATTTACGAATAACCTCGTCAGTATATTTTCCCGCAAAAGCATGTTGAGCAAGATAGAATATTTTGGAAGGACTAAATCCGTAACGAACCATGTAGTACAAATAAAAATCATGCAACTCGTACGGACCGATAATATCTTCCGTTTTCTGGGCAATATCGCCATTGGTGTCGGTAGGCAAGAGCTCAGGACTAACAGGCGTATCCAGAATATCATGCAACGTTGCTGCACTCTTTCCACTCACCTTGTGATTGGCCACCCAGCTGACCAAATAACGAATCAACGTTTTTGGCACACCGGAGTTGATACCATACATCGACATATGATCGCCGTTATAGGTACACCACCCCATCGCCAGCTCCGACAGATCGCCGGTACCAATCACCAGACCACCCTCTTTGTTGGCAATATTCATCAAAATCTGTGTCCGCTCACGCGCCTGCGTATTTTCATACGTCACATCGTGAATATCTTCGGAATGGCCAATATCGTTAAAATGCTGCCGACTGGCAGCTGTAATATCAATTTCGCGGATGGTTACACCAAGCGAATTCATCAGATCGATGGCATTGTTATAGGTTCGGCCGGTGGTACCGAAACCCGGCATGGTAATACCGAGAATATTCGTTCGGGGAATCGACAGTTTATCGAATGTCAGAACCGTCACCAAAAGAGCAAGTGTAGAGTCCAGACCACCGGAAATGCCAATCACGGCGATCTTCGATTGAGTATGCACAAAACGTTTGGCCAAGCCTCCGATCTGGATCGAAAATATCTCTTCGCACCGTTTATCCAGTTCAATACCGGACGGGATAAAAGGCGTAGGTGAAACCGTACGAGTCAGCGCGAAAGCATCTACAGTCGGTATCGAACACTCTATCAGACGATACTCCGGCAATGAAGTAAAGATGGCCGTACCATCCTGCGCAAAACTGACGTTATGTTGCCGTTCATTGGTCAATAAATCCACATCTATTTCACTAACGAGTAACTGCTCATCGAACGAAAAACGATCGGCCATCGACAAAATGCGACCGTTTTCGGCAACAATGCCTTTGCCTGCAAAAACCACATCCTGACTCGACTCGCCGAAGCCAGCACCTGCATAGACATAGCCCGCGATGCACCGTGCCGACTGTTGTGCAATAAGCGATATGAGGTAATCGTTTTTAGCTATAATTTCGTTGCTGGCCGACAGATTGAAAATGAGCTGAGCACCCATGAGCGCATGCAACGAACTTGGAGGAACCGTGACCCACAAATCTTCACAAAGCTCTATGGAGAAACGGAAATTGCCGGAACCTATCAGCAAATGAATGCCAAACGGCACCGATTGACCCGCCAATGTAATGGTATCAACAACGGCATCTTTGGCAGAGACAAACCACCGCTTCTCATAAAACTCGTTATAGTTGGGCAAATGCGTTTTAGGAACTACAGCATAAATACGTCCCGATCCAAAAACGGCAGCGCAATTAAACAATCCGGATCCGACCCGAACAGGCAACCCCACAATCGAAATAACATTCAGATGTTTGGTCTCTTCAACCAAGAGGGCAAATGATTTCTCTGCCTCTTCAACAAGCAGTTGCTGTTGAAACAAATCGGCACAGGTATATGCCGTTATGGATAGTTCGGGAAAACATACGACCTGAACATTTTGTTCGGCAGCCTGTTCTATCAGGCTTTGGATGCAGGAGGTATTGTAAGAGCAATCGGCAACCCGCACATGAGGTATTGCCGTAGCTATTTTTAGAAATCCATTATTCATGTAAGATCACATTTATTTCCCATCAAACTGGAAAGTAATTTTCACCCCCGCATGGCCTGTCTCCGGAATATATTTACCATTGGTAGCATACAGATAATTAACATTGGGAGCCATAAGGAAGCTAGTACGTTTGTATTTTCTTCTTAAAATGGCACGTCGACTATTCAACGTGGTGGTTCTGAAAGGAGCCTCTATAACATTGCAGATATAAGACGCCAATGCAATATATCCAAAAGCCGACGACAACTTCGCGTTAGTCTCTTTTGCCTGTGCCGAGATGACGAGTGGAATCAACGTTGTTCCCATAAAAGCAATACCTTTACCAAGTTCACCATTGTAAATCTGTCCGAGGCCTGGAACAATAATCGAGAAGGCACAAGCCAGCACAGGATCTCTATCGGCAAGCATTTTGGGGGTAGTAGTGGCGGATGCCTGAGCCTTTTTTGCAATATTAGTCTTTTGTACTACCTCCTCTTTTTTCTTTTCCACCACAACGGTATCTCTTTTGGTTACAATGAAACGAACATGAGTGAGGCTATCAGGTGCCACAAACACTTTTTCCTTGACAATCGGGGCATCTTCTTTAAGAATCTTATCGATCTCATCCATATTAAAAGCCCAAAGATTACCATCAACCGATTTGATTTTCACTATTTTGCTAATCTGTTCAACTATCACGCTCGTCGGTTGTGATGGCGTTACAACAGATTGTTTTTTCCCATTCCGCGTTTTGGTTGTTCTTACCGTAGTTGTTGGAGTTACTTTTCGTTCTGTCTTTACAACGACCTGCTCGATACTAATAATCGTACCTTTTATAATACTTCCTGTCTTCAGATAAACAACATCGAAATAGCTTGATTGTCCGTAGAGAACAAAAGAGAAGAAACAAGTGACCAAAGTCAGAAAAAACTTCCTCATAAATAAAAGATAAGATGATTCAACGTCCCAATACAACACCCTTAATCCGCAATATTAACCTTTTGCAGGGTTAGTCTACACAAAAATACAACAATAATTTCATTAACGACAGATTTACTCTTAATTCTTGTGTATATCCAAGAAAAAATAAAGGAACTCGTCATGCCCCCTACATTTTCAATCCGCAACACGCCAAAGCAACTGCGCGCATCGGAGAACCGACCAGCAAAGAGATCCAATGATATTAGCCGATTTTCTAAAAAGCAAAAGGCACCAATTTTCACTTTGGTGCCTTTCATTTAGCGTATAAAACCGATTATATCTTCTCAATATCGGTAGCCGGAACGAAACCTGCATTACCATCTGGCAGTTCAACTTCGGTCCAACCTGATACATTATTTCGAATCGTAACCTTCGTACCAGCATGCATCACAAACATATCTTTGCCGCTTAACGAAGGCGAGTCTTTCGCAGTAACCGAACCCACCATAATGATGCCATCGGATGAATTGATAATTCTATTACTCTGCTTTACCGCATAACTAAGCGATATTAACGCTATCACCAACGAGGCAACAGCCATGTTGAAGGTGGTTCTGCGTAACATTCGATAGCGTCCGAAAATAAAGGACAGAAATGCCGTAAGCGACAAAATAAACAGAATGACGCTAACAATTGCCCATCCGTTGGAAGTCATCAAATCGCCAAAATCGTTGATCCACGCCTTTAAGAAAAAGACGGAGGTCACATCGACATTATCGACCACTTTTTTTTGCGTTATTTGCAGATTGAACTTAGCGTCTTCGTAATTGGGTTTCAACAACAAAGCCCGATTGTAATTCAAAATGGATTGTGCGATGTCACCTGCACGATAGTAGGCATTTCCAAGATTGTAATATAACTCGGCCGAACTACCCTGAGACTGCAAAACAGCTTCATATTGCTGAATTGCTGTTGCATAATTTTTTTGTGCATACGAAGCATTTGCCTCTTTGATCGAGGCCGGTTGTGCCCATGACACTACCGCAAACAAAACGAAAATACCTGCTATAAATGCCTTCTTCATATCGGTTATATTTCTTAATAGAGTCATTTCGTCACCTTTTAATACTACCTTCCAGCGCTTCGATCACAGCAACCGCTTCGGCAAAGACCGTATCGAGCTGATCGTTTGATGTAACCGGAGCATATCGCGCAAATTCACACGTATTCAACAAGGCCATATAGCGACCAATCAACGAATCGTCGACGGCATGCAATACCAACTCCGATTGCATCTTCTCTTTGGTAAGATCGGCCACCGGAATATTGAGTTTATAGCTCAGGTATCCCCAACATGCTTTCAGCACCTCATCATAAAAAAGCTCTTTTTTCTGCTCCTTCAAATGAGCAGATGCCTGTTTTAACCGTTTCAGAGCCATTTTATTTGCCTTACGGTTGCGCACCAAGGCAACATTTGCATTATCGAGCGCTTGCTTGCGGAATAAGAAATAGAGAACCACCGCCAATAGTAGAGGTATGACATACAACAACCAAAACCACGAAGTCTTAATAAAAAACTCAGGTTGTTTCGACACTGAAAAATGATCCGTATTGATGTATCGAATATCTTTATTCAGCACTTTAATATCCTCTTTTTGTGTATTGTCAACCACCGTGGAGGCACTTCCCGACCCTTTATCTACGTGAAGCTTATAGGCCGGAGTCGAAATGGTTTTATACGAATGGGTCGATACATCAAAATAGGAAAATGAAACCGGAGATATTACAAAGTCTCCCGGTTGACGGGGAATTGCAAGAAATTCCATCGTTTTGGTTCCCGTAACCCCCGATGCTGATGGCCGGTAGTTGTTATCGACCTTCGGTTCATACGCCTCAAAGTCGGCGGGGAATTTAAGCGGCAACGTATTGATTAATTTAAGATTACCCGTACCCGAAACAGTAACACGCACGGTTACAGGTTCGTTGGTTTTCATGATAGTCTTATCGATCTGAGCGCTCATATGAAAATTGCCGACAGCTCCCGAAAAAGTAGCCGGCTTACCAGCCATAGGCAACGGAGTGACATTGATACAGATTGATGGAGCCGCCAACGTACGTTTCACATCCTGATACGTATCGAAAAAATCGTCGAAGATACTCCGAACTTTCCGCTGGTTTCTTAATCTGAAACCAAAGGTGCCGGAAGCACGCTCTATGTCGTATGTGCCCGAACGTTGCGGGAACAACAATACCTGATATAAAACAAAGGTTGTATAGTTATGTCCGTTATACCGTTCTATTTGGGGACGTTGATCGGTAGGCAAGTCTATCTTCTGCATAACGAATCCCTTGAAATCAGGCAATTTAAAGTTTTCAACGCCCAAAACATCAGGCAATGAATACAATTTATAAGTCACCAAAAATGCCTCCTGCTCGTATACTCTTGTCTTAGTGACATTTGCTTTCATAAAGACATCACCCGAAGAAATGGACGCCGTCGAAGCCCCTTCACTCGGAGATTCTCCGCCATTTTTACCACGGGCTTTGGCATTTTTATCCTGAGGCAGCACCTTTACCGACAAACCATTAGCAACATACCGCTGTCGGGAAATCATGATAGAGGCAGAGCCAATGGTGAATGAACCAAGCTTACGGGCTTGCAACGTATAGGTAATCGTCATTGATCCGCTATACCGGCCATTAATGATTTGTTGTGAGCTGGCGGTATAAGGTCCGGCCAAAACTTCAAAGTTACTCAAATCGGGCAAGCGCAATTCATCTGCATCTGCTGCCGTATTGATGACGTAGGACAATTGAAATGGAGTTCCCAAGACAACCGTCGGAGGGGCTTTGGTCACAACCGTAATCTTTTGTGCTTTCCCTGCGGCAGCACCCAATATTAATAATGCGACTAAAAATAGGATATGCTTTTTCATCCGTATATAATTGTTTTTTAATGGACGGATGGAATTCCACGTTATTACTGTCATATCTACAAGATCAACAACGTGTTCATTTCATCTCTCTATACTATTTTATCCACAAAAGGACAAATACAATTCAAAAAAGAAGTTTTTTCTTTACTTACTACCGATTTACCAGTCTTTCTCTGCCGATTGCGAACGCGCTTTAGCTTTCTTTTCGTTCATTTTCTGCTGTACATCTTTTTCGTTTTGCTGGATGGAATTGAGAATCTGTTCGGCATTTTGCTTCGACATTCCACCTCCTTGTGACTGTTGCTGCTGATTCTGGTTCGGTTGATTTTTATTGTTTTGGTTGTTGTTTTGCTGGTTGTTGTTTTTCGGATCCTGTTTGTTCTGATCCTTTTTATCCTTCTGTTTTTGTTGATCTTTGTTGTTTTTGTCTTTATTCTTATCCTTGTTTTGCTGATGCTTCATCATCGCTTTTGCAAATGCATAATTAAAACGGGTTTCGTTGTCATTCGGATTGAGTATCAACGACTGCTTGTAAGCCTCCAATGCTTTATCAAACTGCCGCTGGGTCATCAAGGAATTACCCAGATTATGCATGGTTGATGCCATCCGCTTTTTATCCTGAGTCAACGGCAGAGCCTGCTTGTAAGCGTTCAATGCCTCCGGATATTTGTTTTGTTTGTAGAGCGCATTTCCCAAGTTATAATTAGCCTCGAACGATTTCTTATTCTTTTTCAGGGCATCTCTGTAAGCGCTTTCGGCTTCAGCGTATTTTTGTTTATTATAAAGCTTGTTTCCGGCATTCACACTCGGGCTCTCCTTTTGTGCAAAAGAGGGAAAAAATGTCAATAGCGCGAGTAAAATAAAAAGAGTTCTCATAATTTTCAACGATGATATTTCATTGCAATCGGTGTTCTCTGCAATTGCAACATTAAAACCATTTAAAACGGTTCACCCATTTGTTCTGACGCCCCAAAATAAGGATATCGATAACCAACAAGAAAAATGCTAACCAGGCCATCGTGGCAAATTGCTCATCGCGAGAAGAGTAGATCTTACTCTCTATCGGAGCGGTTGCCAGTTTATCAAGCGATGCCGACACGGCGCGTAGAGCGGCATTTGAATTGTCGGCTCTGACATAAATGCCTTTTCCGGCAGCGGCGACCTCTTTTCCCATCGATTCATTGAGTTTCGATATAATGACATTGCCACTCAAATCTTTTTTGTAACTCATCGTCCCGGGTGCGGGAATCGGAGAACCTTCGAGAGTTCCAATTCCAACCACATCAACCAGTATCCCCTTCTCGACTGCCAACTTTGCTGCATCGATGGCATTATCCTCATGATTTTCGACATCGGTAATCACAATAATTGCTTTTCCGGTCTTTGTATTGGTTGATAAACCTTGTATGCCCAAGTCTATAGCCGATCCGATGGCCGTTCCCTGACGCGAAATTATGCCCGGCTCGATGGATGAAAGAAACATCTTTGCCGCAACGTAATCGGCCGTAAGGGGTATTTGCATCTGTGCTTCACCGGCAAAAACAATGACGCCAACCTTATCGTTACTCAACGATTCGGATAATTTCGACAGCATCTGTTTCGCCTTTTCGAGACGGCTGGGCGAAATATCTTTGGCCATCATCGAATTGGAGACATCAAGTGCTATCATCACTTCGATACCTCTACGTTTCACCGATTCGGTACTGGATCCGAATTGTGGACGAGCGATCGACAATATTATAAGGGTCAGAGCGGCTAAAGCCAGATAAAATTTAATGCGTTGACGCGTCTGCGAAACATTGGGCATCAGATCGATCAATAAATGATGATCGCCAAATTTCGCCAGTTTCCTCTTTCTGACTATATTGCTATACATGAACAATGCCAGAAACAGCGGAATCAACAGCAATAAAAAAAGATAATGTGGTTGTGCAAAATGAAACATCGTGTCTAATTTTTAATCTTCACCAGGCTCTTTACGGAACCCTGCGCAACAATGTGTAACGCAAAGCCAACTCTCCACCCAAAAGGAGTAGAGCCAACAGCGCAAATCTGGTGTATATATCGCTGCGACGATTATATTCTTTCACTTCAAGTCTATGCTTTTCTAGCTTATCAATGTCCTGATAAATAGATTGCAACGTATTGTTATCGGTTGCCCGGTAATATTTTCCATGCGTCATCTGAGCGATTTGGGATAACGTACTTTCGTCAAATTCTACCGGCTGATTTTGATATTGTAACCCGAAAGGTGTTTGTACCGGCATCGGAGCGACACCTCGCGTCCCAACTCCAATCGTATAAACTCGTATACCAAACTGTTTGGCAATTTCGGCAGCAGTCAATGGCGCAATATCGCCCGTGTTATTCGAGCCGTCCGTCAGCAGGATAATTACTTTCGACTTGGTCTTACTGCTTCGCAACCTATTCACAGCGGTTCCCAGACCCAAGCCGATAGCCGTACCATCGTCAACCATACCAAACTGCACACTATGCAACAAACTGATCAGCGCTGCATGGTTTGTTGTTAAGGGACACTGCGTAAAACTCTCGCTGGCAAAGATAACCAGCCCAATATTATCGTTCGGGCGACTGTTGATAAACTCGGTGGCTACGGCTTTTGCCGCATCGATACGATTGGGACGAAAATCTTTTGCCAACATAGTTCCCGAAATATCGACCGCCATCATAATGTCGATACCCTCGGAAGTTGAATCGGTCACCGAATCTGATGTTTGCGGACGCGCAATGACAATAATCAAGGCGATCAACGCCAGCATACGCAACGCAAACGGAACGTGCCGAAGATAGAGTCGCTTCGTTTTTTTAAAACCTGCAAAATAGCGTGTCGATGAAATCTGCAAGCTGGCATCCGATTTGCTCAATCTCATCACATACCCCACTATAAGAGGTATTAATACGAGTAGCAAAAACAGATATTCCGGGTTTTTAAAAATCATAATCTATGATAGTTTTTTTCTATTCAACGTTAATGAAGTTTCGGCTCCAATGGCAGCACGCCTTCATTTTCTTTACCAACAGGAATAGGTTCTGGCACAGAATCTTCAGCTTTCGTTTGATTGACAAAAAGATAGCATATATTCAAACTAAGGTCGTTTTCTTCTGCCACGGGATGCCATTTAGCAAATTTCACCAAATCGCCCACCTGCAATAACTTTTCCAGACTGTCGTAAGCAGCCGGATATTCGGTTTGAATCATCTGAGCCTCTTCCAAAATGTCGGCAGAGGTCATTTCCAAGGCCGCAATATTGAACCGGGTTTCCATATACTCGCGAATCACCGCCGTCAACCGGGTGTAATACTCCTTCTCGCGGCCATGCTGCCACAATTTTTGAGCACTGATATGATCAAGATCCTGAATTGCTTTTTGATGAGGTAATAGTGACACAACTCTTTTTTCGATGAAAGGAATCGGCTTTTTCAGAACATATTTCCAGACAACAAAAACAATAGCCGCCAATACAATTAGAATCAACGCAATAATCAATATCAACCGAAAAAATGCCGCCCAATCGAAGGGAGGAGAGTACACTTTCTTAATATCAAATATCGATTGCTTGGCTGTATCCACCGTATACGTTATCACCTTCAACGACAGTGGATTGGTCCTGAACGTATCGCGTCCGGCAATGAGTTTGCCTGATGGGATGTAATAAAGTGCCGAGTCAAACGAAGTAATTGTATAGGTTTGCTTTACCTGGATGCGGTCGTGACCCAAATCAAGGGTATCCATTCTGGGTTTTCCCAAAACATTGACACCTTTCACCAAGGTATCGGCAAATAAGGGAAACTGAACCACCATGCGCTTCGGTTGAGCCACCTCGAACGATAAATGCGACTGTTTTCCGATCAGTATTAAGGTAGAATCGATGGATGCTTTCACCGATATTTGCTGACAATACACATTGTGAGCAAAAGAGAGGGCGAAAAGGAAAAGCAATAATCTGTAAATTGTTCTCATGTTTTTGTAAGCTTGTAAACAAGGCATTTGCACAGCATCAATTTCTCAATTTGAAAAGCCGCATTAATGATTTCACATAATCCTCATCGGTACCGATCGATACATAATCGACATTGCACTTGGCCAATACCTGTTGCAACGAAATTTGGTTTTCACCCCACCAGTTATGGTAAGCCATGCGCAACCTGCGATCGGAAGTATCGACCCACAAACGTTCGCCGGTTTCGGCATCCTTCAATTTTACCAGACCAATATCAGGTATTTCGGTTTCGCGCGGATCGTAGACCTGAAGAGCTACAACATCGTGTTTCCGATTAGCAATCATCATGGCACGTTCAAATTCCCCATCAATAAAATCGGAAATAAGAAACGCCGTACAACGCCGTTTAATCGCATTGGTAAAATATTGCAACACCTTGGCGACATCCGTTCGTGTACTTTCGGGCTTAAAGTCGAGCAACTCGCGAATGATGTACAGAATATGTTTTTTCCCTTTCTGAGGAGGGATAAATTTCTCTATCTTGTCCGAAAAGAAAATCACCCCGATCTTATCTTTGTTCTGAATGGCCGAGAATGCAAGCGTGGCAGCAATTTCGGTAATCAGGTTGCGTTTGGTCTGGTTAACGGTACCAAAATCGCGACTACCCGATACGTCGACCAACAGCATAGCTGTCAGTTCACGTTCTTCTTCAAAAACCTTGATATAGGGATGGTTGAAACGCGCCGTGACATTCCAGTCGATACTACGGATATCGTCGCCAAACTGATATTCGCGTACCTCCGAAAAGGTCATACCGCGCCCTTTGAAGGCCGAGTGATATTCGCCTGCAAAAATATTGCGCGACAATCCCCGGGTTTTTATTTCAATTTGCCGAACTTTCTTTAATAATTCCGATGTTTCCATTCAATTGTTATTCCAATTTCAGGGTTCAGGTTTCAAGCTCCAAAATTCCACTGTCGTCGGCCTTGTCGAACCGGCACATTAGAACATTGGCATATTAGCTTTGCTGAACGTTGTTTGTCTTATTGGCACATTGAAAATCAGGGCACCTCTACCGCATTCAGTATTTCACTGATGATCTCTTCCGAAGTCATATTGTTTGCTTCTGCTTCATAGCTAAGACCGATACGATGACGAAGCACATCGAAACAAACAGCACGTACATCTTCGGGAATCACGTAACCGCGACGTTTGATGAAAGCATACGCTTTGGCAGCCAGTGCCAAATTGATGGAAGCACGAGGCGATCCACCAAACGAAATCATGCCTGAAAGGTTTTTGAGGCCATATTCATCAGGGAAACGGGTAGCAAAAACGATGTCTACAATATAGCGTTCGATTTTTTCGTCGATATAAACCTCACGAACCACGTTGCGGGCGTTCACTATATCCTCCGGCTTCAGCATCGGCTGAATTTTGGGAAGCGATTCCGACATATTGAGGCGGATAATGGCTTTTTCCTCTTCTTTCTTCGGATAGTTGATAATAACCTTCAACATGAAACGGTCGACCTGAGCTTCGGGCAATGGATAGGTACCTTCCTGCTCAATAGGGTTTTGGGTTGCCAAAACCAAAAACGGCTCTTCGAGTTTGAATGTCTGATCGCCGATGGTCACCTGACGCTCCTGCATGGCTTCGAGCAGCGCACTCTGAACCTTTGCCGGAGCACGGTTGATTTCGTCGGCAAGTACAAAGTGAGAAAAGATAGGACCTTTTTTAATAGCAAATTCTTCTTTTTTCTGGCTATAAATCATCGTACCGATAACGTCCGCCGGCAGCAAATCCGGAGTAAACTGAATACGACTGTAATTGGCATCAATCAGTTGTGCCAGTGTTTTAATTGCAAGAGTCTTCGCCAAACCCGGTACACCTTCGAGCAATACGTGTCCGTTTGAAAGCATACCGATCAGCAAAGATTCCACCAGATGTTTCTGGCCGACAATCATCTGATTCATACCCATGGTCAGGGTGTCAACAAACGCACTCTGTTTTTCGATGCGTTCGTTTAATTCTCTGATATCAACTATTGGATTCATCTTTAAATAGTTTGTTGATTATAGAATGAACAACCCGATTTTACGGGATTTTCTTCTTGTTTATTTCGATAAAGAATAATTTGAGACCGCTTCCCAAGCCACATGTAAATAAATGTTTACCCCTAATTTCGTAAGCTACCACATCCATTTAACATTTTACCCCAGAAATCTGACTCCGATAGTTAGCCCAAACAACTAAATATCAGAAATATATCAATAGCACGGATTTAACATTTGAGCTCAAAGCAAAATTATCCCGCTATCTCATAACCTATCCACCCCGCCAGTTAAAAAACACTAAGCCGTTTCATAATAATTACAAAAAGCTCATTTTCACGCGCATATAAACCTACAAGTGGGCAATATACACCTCAAGAAAAGCGGTGATGCGGCATTGCTTTGTTCAGCCAGACCTACGGCACAGGGTCATAACCGTGTCCACCCCAAGGATGACACCTCAATATTCGTTTCATTGCAAGATATATTCCTTTTATGGGACCATGTTTGCGCACAGCTTCTACTGCATATGCTGAGCAGGTGGGAGTAAACCGACAGGTAGGCGGTTTCAAAGGAGAAATGCAATAACGATAAAAATAGATAGGTAACAGCACAATAAACGACAGAATCTTCTTCATAGAGTTTTCTTCTGTAGGGTATCCAATGCTTCAATCATTTTCCGTTCGATCACATGATAGGCAAGCGGTTCGTTTGCCACATACGTAAAAGCCACATTAATCGTCTGCTGCTTGTCCTCCAAAACACCGGAAAGCATTGATTTATGCAAACGAAAAGCTTCGCGCATACGCCTCTTGAGCAAATTGCGTTTATTTGCCCGTTTGAATCTCCGCTTAGGAACACTAAACAGTGTCTGCAACGGAATCGTCAGAGTTTCGTCGGGCAAAAATACGACCCTCAGCGGATACACTAGAAAAGAATTACCCTCTGTGAATAACCGCTTCACACGCACTTCGCCCGTCAATCGTTCTTTTTTAGGAAAGGAATATAATTTATCAGACATTGTACTGGCTATCGGAATCAATTCAATTATTGCAAAGATACCTTTTTTTCCCATACTCACTTTCAACAAAAGAGCGTTTTCAATAAAAACAACACTTCCCCGTCATTTCACCGCACAAAAGTCAAAAAAGCTTTACGATTAATTATCAAAAGCTTATACAATGTCAAATTGTACAGCAAGGCCAAGAATCTATGCGTAAATTTCATTTTTCAGATTCGACACTTGCACAGATCAAATAAATCGTTTATCTTTGCACCCGCTTTGGGAGAGATGGCAGAGTGGTCGATTGCGGCGGTCTTGAAAACCGTTGAACCGCGAGGTTCCTGGGGTTCGAATCCCTATCTCTCCGCCAAAAGAATATCAGAAAACTAATAAAAGCCTGTAAAATCAGTAATTTTGCAGGCTTTTATATTTTTAGAATATTCACAAAGCACGAATCAAGGGATATCTTGGGATTTATTACATTCACAACATGATCTTGAATGATACGAAATAATTGTTCCGTATTTATCAAACTCGTAATGACAGCACTCCAATAAAGAATCTTTCAACAGTTGCCTTCCTCTCTGTACTCTCGACTTTGCTCCAGATACTGAAATTTTTAATTCTTTTGCCAATTGAACTTGCGATAAACCTCCTATTTCTACCATATCCAATGCTTTTGCATATTTTTCAGGAAGTGCGTTAATCATATCCCTCAACCCAGATGCAATACGTTCTTCAGGATTCTCGTAGATTACAACATCAGTCGCTCCAACAGCATTCATTTCTTTGTCCGAAAGTTCCTGAATATCCGAAAATTTTATTTTTCGTTTACGATAATAGTCTACAATAGAATTCTTTGCAATCTGATAAATCCAATTGCTAATTTTTTCACCATCCTTAAGCTGACCAATTTTTTCATGTATCTTAATAAATACATCCTGTAGGATATCATCGGCAAATGAAGGATCGGGTATTCTTTTCTGTATATAAGTTTTGAGTTGACTGGAATACGCTTGCCAAATTGACTCTGTATTATGTGCCATTAATTTTAGGGTATTATAGTGAAATCAAAAAAAAAAATCACACAACAAAAATAAGATAAATATTGCAGAAGAATAGTGTATCAAGCGGGACTTGCAACTGGGACTAATTCTTGATTTTTAGACTTAACCGACAATTCATTATTATAATAAACCACTGTATTCTCGGGTATACTTCGCGTTATAAAAACATTTCCTCCAATAGTACTATTCTTTCCAATTATGGTATCGCCACCTAATATGGTAGCTCCTGCATAGACCACCACATTATCCTCTATTGTAGGGTGACGTTTAATATCCGCGAGTTCTTTTCCTACACTCAGCGCGCCTAAAGTAACACCTTGATATATTTTCACATTATTGCCTATCTCCGCTGTTTCTCCAATTACGATTCCAGTCCCGTGATCAATACTAAATGAACGACCAATGCTTGCTCCCGGATGAATATCAATACCTGTTGTACTATGAGCATTTTCCGAAAGCATTCTCGCTAACACCGGCATATTAAAAGCATAAAACACATGAGCCATCCTATGAACAAACGTGGCATAAAAACCGGGGTAAATGTGAATTATTTCTTCAATCGATTTGGCAGCAGGGTCTCCCCTGAAAATAGCTTCTGCATCTTCAATCAACAAATCATAAACTTGAGATATATTGTTCAAGAATCTGCTCTCAAATTCCATGCCAAAAGAACATTCCATATTTTGAACAGGCTGACATAATTCCCGGAGATTCTTATATACATTTAGATACCCCTGTTCCAACTGCAACTCTGCAGGCATACATTCGCACTGCACGGGAAATAGATAATAAAACAAAGCCCGTAAAAACTGGGCTGCGTTTTCTTCACACAAAGGAACTTCTTTCCAAAATCCCCGATCAAGAATCTTCTTAAAAAGTTCTTGTTTTGTTTGATTATTAGTTTCCATTTGACTTCATTTTCTTGTATAGACGCAGTATGTATGAAAAGGACGCAAAAATTATATTCGGCTTTGAAAAAACATTGCGTCTTTTTGAGTCCTCTTGCGTCTTTATAAACAAACGACATTTTTCACCTATGGCAATTCTGCATAAAAGCTTCGCTGCAATTTCAAGCAACACTCGATTAAATCCAATTTTCATTCAGTTGATACGATTATCATTACCGGTTATTGCAACTTCATTTATGTCCATAGCATATAATTTTATTAATATCGCCTTTGTGGGAAAACTTGGCAGCGAAGCCGTAGCCGCAGTAGGCTCTGCTAGTTTTTATATGAACTTGAGCTGGGGTATATCTGCGCTTCTAACAATTGGTGCCGGAATTAAAGTATCGCATGCCATTGGAGAGAATAATACACACATAGCAAAGAGCTATGTTCGAAGTGGCATTATTGGAACTATCGGTTTAGCCCTTTTTTTCTTTCTTTTTTTGATATTCGCCAGCGACTTTCTGATAAGTCTAATCCGTTTAAATAATTCCGTTATAGAACAAGCAGCGAAAGATTATTTAATGATAGCAAGTTTGAGCATTCTGTTTGTATTTCAGAATCTTTTCTTTTCGAGTGTCTTTATTGGTTCCGGCGACAGCAAATCTCCATTCTTTATTAATTGCATAGCACTTTCGCTGAATATTTTATTGGATTACATTCTCATTTTCCCGTTTCGCTTGGGAATAACAGGAGCTGCCTTTGCCACCATCATATCGCAATCAGTAGCTACTCTACTTTTTTATATAAAATTGAATCAAACAACAGGACTGAAGCCTCAAAACATTGCTTTCAGGTTCTCTTTACTAAAACAAATGATAGGGTTAGGAACTTATCCCGCAATTCAACGGACTACCTTCACCATTATAGCCATTCTGATGGCTCGCATTATTAGTGAATGGGGAGCTACAGCAATTGCTGTTCAGAAAGTAGGAGTACAAATTGAAGCAGTTTCATACATGACCGCGGGTGGCTTTATGTCTGCTTTATCTGCAATTTCAGGACAAGCCTATGGAGCCAAAGATTACGACACTCAATGGAAAGCATTTCGCTCCGGTATGATCCTTGCTTTCTCAATCGGCATTATTGCCTCTGTAGTTCTGATTGTTTTTTCCAAATCATTATTTTCCATTTTCCTAAACGACACCAAAAGCATTGCAATGGGCAAAGAATACTTAATCATTCTGGGCACCTCCCAACTTTTTGTCTGTTTAGAACTAATGGCTACCGGAGCTTTCTTTGGTTGGGGACGAACCCATATCCCTGCGATTACCGGAATAACACTTACAGTTCTAAGAATTCCGATGGCTCTTGCTTTTATTCATCTTTGGGAACACTCACTCGCATCCATTTGGTGGAGCATAAGCATCAGCAGCATTGCAAAAGGGACAATTCTAGTTTCACTATATATTATTCTTTTCAAACTATTTTTCAAAACGCAAAAGCAAATTTGTCATGGAACATGATTTTTTTCATTCAGTAGTTAATTCCCTAAAGGGTAATCTTTGGGTAGATGGGCTTTTTGGCATAGAAAAAGAAAATATACGTGTCAATAAACATGGGGAGCTGGCTCAAACTCCACACCCAAGAGGATTTGGCAACAAGCTTCAGCATCCTTATATCACAACCGACTTTTCTGAAAGTCAAATAGAAATGATTACACCTCCTCTGCCCGATATCAAGCAGACAATCGGTTTTTTGGAGACCATTCACGACATCGTAAGTCTGGAATTGGCCGACGAATATTTGTGGCCGCAAAGCATTCCGCCGATTTTGCCCGACGATGAGCAAATACCCATTGCCCAATACGGCGAGGATGGTAAAGAGGCACAACATTACCGGGAGTTTCTTGCTCAAAAATACGGCTCGAAGAACCAACTGTTTTCAGGTATTCATTTCAATTTTTCATATAGCGAAAAATTGCTTGAAATGCTTTATCTCAAGAGCAATCCGGCAATATCTTTTGACGAATTCAAAGATGAAGCCTATCTGAAAACCGTTCGGCAAATGTCGCGGTTGCGCTGGCTCTATATATTGCTTTACGGAAACAGTCCGGTGGTTGATTCATCCTTAGAACTTCAATGTAAACAGGCTCCATTTACCAAAAACAAAAATGTGATTGCCCTCTCCATTCGCAGCAGCTGCTATGGCTATCGCAATTTAGGCGAATTATATCCCGATTACAGCTCGGTGGAGAGTTTCAAAAGCAGCATCGAGCAAATGGTAAAGGAGCACCAATTAGCCGCATCCAAGGAGCTGTATTCCTCAGTACGACCCAAGTTTATAAAAAATCCCGATCACATTTCGTATATCGAGCTTCGGTTTATCGACATCGACCCGCTAAGCAAGGCCGGAATTACCGAAGAAGCCCTTCATTTTTTACATGCCCTTGCTTTGTATGGCCTGTTAACTGAAGAGCCTGATAGTTTTGATGCAACAGCGCAAGCCATTGCAAATAATTATCACGGATATGTTGCTTTGTATGGGCTAAACTCTTCGTCTTTGCTATTCGGCCAAAATGAAGAACAGGTTAACATTTGGCATAAGGCAAAAACGCATATTCAGAAAATAATAGATTTATTCCAGAAATTGGGGATCGACCGGGAAGGATACCAAACCTCTCTGATGCACGCCAAACAACTCATTGAGAACCCAAATCAGCGTGAAATCTACAGTACACTTAATGGAATTCTGAAAATGGGTTATATCCCCTTTCATCTGGATAGAGCGCGCCATTACCTGACAATGAGCAAGCAAAACGAGTATAATTTTATTGGGTTGGAAGATATGGAACTCTCAACTCAATTATTACTGCGGGAAGCCGTAAAACGAGGAGTTCTTATTGAAATTATGGATAGAAAAGAGAACTTTGTCAAACTGCAGAGAGAGGATAATATTCAATATGTAAAACAAGCAACTAAAACATCGCTCGATAATTATGCCAGCATTCTGGCAATGGAAAATAAAGTGGTGACTAAGAAAATATTGAGCGTGCATGGTTTGCGTGTCCCCAACGGACAGGAATATTCAACGGCTGAGATGGCGAAAACCGATTTTACATTATTTCAGGGTAAGCCTGTTGTCATAAAGCCCAATCAAACGAATTTCGGCACCGGCATCACCATTCTGAAAGATAACACGGATGAAGAAATCTATCGCAGGGCTATCGATATTGCATTTGAGTATGATTCCACTATACTGGTCGAGGAATTTATAGCTGGAAAAGAGTATCGTTTTTTTGTGATTGGCGCTGAGATTGCCGGCATATTGCATCGAGTACCTGCCAATGTCACCGGTGATGGCACAAAATCTGTACGGGAATTAGTCGGAATTAAAAATCAGGATCCCTTACGGGGGAAAGGATATCGCACTCCGTTGGAAAAGATTCAACTGGGTGAAGCTGAAACTATATTTTTGCAGGCTCAAAACAAAAACTCCAACTACATACCTGCACCCGGAGAAACGATTTATTTGCGGGAAAATTCAAATATAAGCACTGGTGGCGACAGTATTGATTATACAGAGAAAATCCCGGATTCTTATAAACGAGTGGCCATAGCAGCAGCAAAATATTTAAATGTAGCAATAACCGGACTCGACATGATTATCCCCGATTATACACAAGATGCCACTAATGACAATTATGCCATTATAGAATTAAACTTCAACCCAGCTATTCATATCCATTGTTATCCTTTTAAAGGGGTAAACCGCAAATTGAATGAAAAACTGATGGACGTATTGGGATACCGTCGTTAATATTTCTGATTTGGATTCTATTCAAAATTAATTGGATGAATAATGACTGGAGGACTTTGCATTTAAAAGAGAGTCAGAACTGTTTATTTATTCGTTAATTGGTTTGTCTTATCCAATCAGTCAGTCTTTTCAATTTAGAATAAGAAAAATTCGAATCTCTCTCCGCCAAAAGGATTTCAAAAACAGAAAAAAGCCTGACAAAATCAATGATTTTGTCAGGCTTTTACTTTTATCTACATCCTATGTTATTTGAGAGCCGCCAGCGCCGCCGTATAGTTTGGTTCTTGGGTTACCTCAGGCACCAACTCTGTGTACAACACTTTACCATCAGCACCAACAACAACTACCGAACGGGCTAATAAACCTTTAAGCGGTCCATCTTCCATCAGCACACCATAGCTTTTTGCAAATTCCGGATTTCGAAAAGCCGAAACAGTAACCACATTTTCAATTCCTTCGGCAGCACAAAAGCGTCCTGCAGCAAAAGGAAGATCGACCGAAACACCCAACACCACAGTATTGTCAAGAGCTACGGCATCTTTATTAAACTGACGTACAGATGCAGCACAAACGCCGGTATCGATACTCGGAAAAATATTGAGTAATACTTTCTTACCTTTATAGTCGGCAAGAGTTGTTTCCGACAAATCGCCTTTAACCAACGTGAATGCAGGTGCCACACTACCTACTACAGGAAGTTCTCCTCCCACTTTAATTTTCACTTCTCCTTTTAATGTTACTGTTGCCATAATTTTTTCTGTTTTAGATTCGTATTTGTTCTATTTATAAATTTCCAGAGTCTGCCGTTGCAGACAATATTTTTTTCAGATGATCCCTCAGCATCACTATCTCGTAATCACTCATTTTGAGCTGACATTTGATGTGAGCAGGAATTTTTTCAGCCTCACGCTCCAATACTTTCCCTTTTTCGGTAATCAAAATATTAACCGAACGCTCATCTTCCGACGATCTTTCCCTAAGAATCAAGTCATTGGACTCCATGCGTTTCAATAAAGGAGTAAGCGTCCCGCTATCCAGCCAAAGCAACTGTCCCAACTGCTTTACGCTCACCAACTCTTTTTCCCACAAAACCATCATTACCAGATATTGAGGATAAGTAAGACCAAGCTTTTCGAGCAAAGGACGATAGAATCCTGTTATTTGTCGTGACAATGCATATAATGGAAAACACAATTGATTATTTAGCCGTATATCATCTAACATCTTCATTCTCTATTTTTAATTGTACAAAATTAATTACTCAACTATCATTTTGCAACACCCAAACGGTTAAAAAAGTACAATAGTAAATCATATCAACACTTATAACCAATTCAAAAAGCCACTAAGCGACCCCAGTGATTTTCATTTTTAATTGTGCACAATGTTTTTATCTAAATAATCAACATCATTAACAGCGTCATCGCAACGAAAGATTCCTTGTCAGATCATCTTCGCTGTAAGAATATAAAGAAAACATGAAGAATAGATACAGAAACAGGACAATCTTGCCTTTGTAACGAAATTCAACTACCTTAGCATCCGATTTTAAAAAAGAAATAAACAACCCAAATTCACCCTTATTGGGACTCTTTTTTACTTTACAAAAAGGCCACCCCACAAGGGATAAAATAAAAGTGCTATTATGATGAAAAAGTATCTTACACTCCCCGTGATGCTGATAACGACCTGCGTCATGCTCTTTGCACAAAAAGGGCCAGCGGCCCCCTCTCAACTCGATCGCCCCAAACTGGTTGTGGGCATTGTGGTCGATCAAATGCGATGGGATTACCTCTATCGTTTCTACAATAAATATAGCAACGGAGGTTTTAAGCGGTTACTCAACGACGGTTATGCCTGTCAAAACGTTATGCTTAATTACATTCCCTCGGTAACGGCAATCGGGCACACAACCATCTTTACCGCAACAGTACCTTCCATTCACGGTATTGCCGGCAACGAGTGGATCGACTACGCCACCGGAAAATCAGTCTACTGTACCGACGACCCGAAAGAAAAAAGCGTTGGTACCGATACCAAAGCCGGCTGCATGTCTCCCCGTCGCGTACTCTCCACCACCATCACCGACGAATTGCGTCTTGCCACCAATTTCCAGTCAAAAGTAGTAGGTGTTTCAATGAAAGACCGGGCATCTATCATTCCTGCAGGACACAATCCCACCGGTGCCTTCTGGCTCGACGATGCCACCGGACGTTTCATTACCAGCACCTACTACACGAATGAACTTCCGGAATGGGTCAAGGTATTCAACGACTCAAAACCGATAGAAAAATTACTAGCCAACGGCTGGAACACCCTTCTCCCTATCGATCAGTACACTGAAAGCACCGCCGATAATGTGAGCTGGGAAGGCAAACTAAAAGGCGCCGTCACCCCCTCATTTCCTTACGACGCAAAAAAAGCCTACGAACTCGATCACGGATCACTTCGCCAGATGCCTTTCGGGAACACACTCACGCTTCAGTTTGCACGCGCGGCTATTGACGGCTACAAACTAGGACAGGAGAAAAGCTGCGATTTTCTCACCATCAACTGTGCATCTACCGACTACAGCGGACATTTGGTGGGACCAAACGCCATCGAAATTGAGGATGTTTATCTTCGTCTCGACCGCGATCTGGCCGGCTTCTTCAGTTATCTCGATCAAAAGGTAGGCAAAGGCAACTACCTGCTCTTCCTTACCGCCGACCATGGAGCTGCTCAGGCCAAAGGCTTCCTCGAAGCCAACAAAATGCCGACTGGATTGCTCGAAAGAGGGTTCGATGCCTCTATCGGCGATATGCTGCAAAAGAAATTCGGCGCCGATCGCCTAACTCTGGCTATCGACAATTTTCAGGTATACTTCAACAAAGCCCGCATCGATAGCCTCGGCCTCGATTTCGATAAAATCAAAATCGCTACCGTCGATTTCCTACAACAACAGGAAGGTATTCAGTATGCCGCCGATCAGGACAAAATTGCCATCACCTCCGTGCCTGCTGTTATTAAAGAAAAGATGATAAATGGTTACAATCAGCAACGCAGTGGTTCGGTTGTAATGATTACCAAACCGGGATGGTTACCCGCTTATTCGAAAACAGGGAGCACTCATAGCGTATGGAATCCCTACGACACCCACATTCCGCTCATCTTCATGGGATGGAAAATTCCACACGGTTTCACCACCGAAGAGCACAACATGACCGACATTTCGGCTACCATTGCCGCCCTACTCCACATACAAATGCCCAGCGGTTGCATTGGAAAACCAATCACTGCCGTCTCAAACAAATAACCAACACATACTCCTGTCCAACGCCAATCGGACAGGAGTATTTTTTCTTTAACTCCCCTCCTCCCAAATTACACTCCTCCGCAAACAACTTAAATAAATATAAAACAACAAAAACAACACGCTTTTGCATTACAGATTCAAAATAATCAATTATGTTTGCATAAAATATTTCGTGCGCGAACACGCCACCTATATTATTTTAGAAATCAACTCTAGAGAGCCCCTGCAGACAATATCAAGCTACCGCATTTGGAGTTGAAAGAACAAAAAATTTAACCTAAAAGACGCATTTTTAATCATTCAAACAGAAGCATTCTCTTTGAATTTACATATATTTGCGCTATTAATGAATATTATTAATACAAACACGCCGACAACTGCCATGAAAAAAATCGTATTGATTGCTCTTCTATATTGTATTTGCACTCCATTATTTTCCCAATCGCGCGCCATATACCTCAATTGGGCAGCCAATGTTGCAAAGTCGGATATGAAACGAAATCCGGAAGGATGGATGATAGACTTCAACAAAACTCCAAAATGGGATTATTGTCAAGGGTTAATGTGCACGGCACTACTCAAAATCAATGTATTGACCAAGGATAATTCGTACTACGACTACGTACTCAAGTTCGGCGACTATATGGTCGACAACAACGGGAATGTACTCACCTACAAAGCTTCGGAAAACAGCCTAGACCGTATCAATGGCGGGAAATTCATTTTCACGCTCTACGACAAAACTCTTAAGATTAAATACTTCAAGGCCATCGAAGCCTTCAGAGCCCAACTCAAAACCCATCCCCGTACCAGTGATGGTGGATTTTGGCACAAAGCAATCTATCCCAATCAGATGTGGCTCGATGGTATTTATATGGCATCTCCATTTCTGGCCGAATACGCCAAACGTTTCAAGGAAAAAGAGACCTTTGACGATGTTGCAAAACAGGTTACACTCATAGCCAAAAACACTTACGATCCCAAAACCGGACTCTACTATCACGCCTGGGACGAAAGTAAAACGCAGGAATGGGCAAACAAAACTACCGGATGCTCTCCCAACTTCTGGAGCCGTAGCATGGGCTGGTACATGATGGGAATTGTCGACATGCTCGACTATATGCCTCTCAACCACCCAAAACGTTCGGAACTGAAACGTATTTTCAGCAACCTGACTAAAAGTCTGCTCAAGTATCAAGACAAAACTACCGGTTTGTGGTATCAGGTTACCGACAAACCTGGAGCCGAAGGCAACTACTTGGAAAGTTCGTCAACGGCCATGTTTATGTATGCCATTACCAAAGCCGCTAATAAAGGATATATCGATCCGAGCTATTTTGCGCTATCGAAGAAAACATTCGCTCTTTTCATCAAAAACGCTATTCGTATCGATGCCGATGGATCGTATAACGTAACGAAAGCCTGTGGCGTTGCCGGATTAGGAGGAACCCCTTATCGAAACGGCTCTTACGAGTACTATATCAATGAACCCCAACGCGACAACGACCCGAAAGTGGTTGGGCCGTTTATTCTCTGGTGTTGCCAACTAGCAATGATTAAATAAGAATCTTTGCCTCCTTTGTTATCATGCATCATTTATTTTATTGACATAAAAAAATTCAGTTACAAACAAAAGTGTTTATATCTAAACAATCGTGTTCGCACACGAAACATCACAGCAATTTTGAAAACAGGTAAACTTCAAAGCACAAAAGACACTTAAGACATACTACACATATTCTATTGAAATAAAGTCAGTTTTAAAATAACCCTAACTAAACTAAAACAACCATGCAGACAAACAAAAAAAGAAAACTTACACACTATTTGTGTATGTGGGTCATGTTCATGATGACTGTAACCGCTTGGGGGCAAACCAAGTCGGTAAACGGCATAGTGAAAGATACCAAAGGTGAAGCCGTCATTGGTGCCAGTATTATTGCAAAAGGCAGTACTACCGGAACAATTACTGATGTTGACGGTAATTTCACACTTTCAGTTCCAAGTGGGACTAAATCACTTGTCATCTCTTACATCGGAATGGAGACTCAAGAAGTAGCTCTCACCGGAAAAACAGTGAATATTGTTCTTAAAGAAAATTCGATTGCGTTAAACGAAGTGGTGGCTATCGGCTATGGAGTCGTTAAGAAAAGAGATCTTACCGGATCAGTTGCTTCCGTAAAAGCCGACGAAATTGCAAAAACATCTACCAGTAATGCAATGCAGGCCATGCAAGCCCGTGTTCCTGGTTTGGACGTAATGCAATCGAGCGGTCAGGCAGGAGCAGGTGTGCGTATCCAGCTACGCGGAAACCGTTCCATCACCGCCAGCAACTCTCCCCTTATTCTGGTAGACGGAGTAGAATACGGTTCTACCCTCGACATTAATCCATCGGATATCGAATCGATGGAGGTACTGAAAGATGCCTCTTCTACAGCCATCTACGGTACTCGGGGAGCAAACGGCGTTATCATTATTTCCACAAAAAGAGGCAAATCAGGTTCTACCAAAGTAAGCGTCAACTCCTATCTTTCGTTCAACTCTCCCACTAACGTACCAAAGGTGATGTACGGAGACAAAGAAGTACAACGCTTAATCGACAAAGCTAACTATCAGGCTGACAATACCTCAGGCAAGTGGGGGACAAGCAATCTTACTGTCCAACAAGTACTCACTGAAAGTCTTGCTGACTTTACAGAATACGGTATCTATCAGGACAAATCGTATACCAACTGGCTGGATATGATTATGCAAAATGGACTGACTAAAAATGTAGAAACTTCTGTATCGGGAGGTAGTGAAAAAACTAATTTCAGCATCTCTCTTGGTGGCATGTTCGACGAAGGCTTACAGAAAAGCGACAAACAAAATCGTTACAATGTAAAAATGAGTATCGATCATAAAATCAGCAAATATTTCAAAGCTGGGGTCAGTATTTTATATACTTACAAAGACAACGATGCTGCCAGTAGTAGCGTATATTCACAGTCTTTGAAGATGACCTCTATTACTCATCCTTACACAGCTGACGGCACCTTAATTCCGACACCGAACCCCCGCTACGCGGCTCACTGCAATCCTCTTTTGGAACAGATCGATGGTGCTTACGCCAATAATACAGAGTCGACTCGTTTCTTTGGTAGTAGCTATCTGGAAGTGACTCCGATTAAAAATATGGTTTTCAAATCAAACTTTGCAGTTGACCGTTCTACCAGCCGTAACGGACAATACATCGACTTCGAAAGTGTAGAACGTTATCAATCGCCTCACACCAGCTATATTTCATTGGGTTCTGACAAAGGAACCGCATTAACATGGGACAACACCTTGAATTACAACACAAACTTCGGAGGATCAAAACACGACCTGACAACATTGGTGGGACAAAGTCTGAAACAAGACGTATCGGAATCTCTCAATACGTATGGTTCATGCGGTGCGGAGCACTACTACACCAATCTATTTTATGATGTAACCAAGATTACGACTCCAACCGTTAACAGTAATTATATCAAACAATCTATGCTTTCTTTCTTCGGCCGTTTGAATTACAAATTCAACGACAAGTATCTGTTAACCGCCTCTTTGCGTGCAGATGGTTCGTCGACCCTTGCCGATGGACACAAATGGGGATATTTCCCTTCCACCGCTCTGGCCTGGAGAATGAACGATGAATCATTCCTGAAAGATGTAAAATGGTTAAGCAACTTAAAACTACGTGCATCATGGGGTATTTCTGGGAATGCTGCTGTTAGCCCTTACAGCACCCTTGCTGCTCTGGGTACAAACCCCGTTTATTATTATATGGGGACCAGTTCATTAGCCGGATATTTACCAAGTTCTTTAGGGAATAAAGATTTGAAATGGGAGACTACTCAGGCCTATAATTTTGGTGTCGATTTTGGTTTTTTGAACAACAGAATCTCTGGATCTATAGAATACTACACCAGTCGTACCAGCGATCTTTTGTATCAAAAAATCGCTCCTGCTTCCTCTGTATACCCCAGTGTTATTGCTAATATTGGAGAAACCAAAGGACATGGGATTGAAGTTGCGTTAAATACCCTTGTCGTAAAAAACAGAAATTTCTCATGGGACATCAACTGGACATACTCTTCATCAACTGATGAGATTACTAAATTAACGGATGGCGTAACGAAAAACATTAACGGAACCTCTGGTCAAATCGTAGGTCAACCCGTAGTAATCTACTACGATTACAAATCGAATGGATGTTGGAATGTGGGGGAATATGCTAATTATCTGACTGATTGGCAATCTCGCCACCAAGGACAAACAGTAGGATTTCCTGCAGGATATGGAACTCCCGGAACTCTGAAATTGATTGACGCAAACGATGACGGAATATTTGACGACAATGACAAATCTGTTTACAATCAATCGCCCAAACATATCATTGGTATGAACAACAACTTCACATACAAAGATTTCTCGTTGTCTGTTCTGGTTTATGCTCGTTTAGGTGGTTACATCTCATACGGTATGAACTCGCAACTCAATTACGAGTCGGCTAACTGGGGAGATATTGATTATTGGACGCCAACCAATGTGTCAGCTAAATTCCCGAGCCCGGGCGCTGCCAGTGCTATGTTTGCCAGCTATGGTTCGTCGTTAATGTATGAGAAAGCTGATTATGTTAAAATCAAAGAGATCAACCTGAGCTATTCTCTACCGAAGAAATTATTGTCTCACGTAGGCATCGAAAGGTTAAAACTATATGGTTCTTTGAAGAACTTTATCACTTTCAGCAAAATAGACAATTATGACCCCGAACGCGGAGGCTCCATTGCCTTCCCTTTGGCAAAACAAGTAGTCGTAGGTGTCAATCTTGATTTCTAATTCTAAACATCAACTTACAATGAAAAAATATATCTATATATCTCTAACTGCCTTAACTATTTCATTGGGAATTACATCCTGTAATAGTTTCTTGGAGGAAGATAATAAAGCCGGACAAACAGCCGATCTCGCCTACTCCACATCTTCCGGAATTCAAGGCTTAATGGCCTCTTGCTATAGCTTTTCGCGTGGATGGTATGGCAAAGAAGCCGGATTAGGCCTCTCTGAAATGGGTACCGACCTATTCTACTCTGGTTACGACAACAAACAAAAGTCTTTGAACTCATACAACCTTACAGCTCAGAGTCTCAATGACAATACT